>Ga0123354_10005252_pt1 | contig 18759 bp, 10 predicted proteins | sample TergutLab28metaG_2_FD_97872 | JGI IMG/M metagenome (GOLD analysis project Ga0123354, IMG submission 97872) | Labiotermes labralis P4 segment gut microbial communities from Petit-Saut dam, French Guiana - Lab288 P4 | ecosystem: Host-associated > Arthropoda: Insects > Digestive system > Gut ...
AAAAAAAATAAAAAAAAATCATAAATATAGATTTTTAGTTTTTTATATAAGTTAAATTAAAAAAAAAGATAAATTAAAATAATAAAAGTAGTGGTGGGGGGTGGGGGGGGGGGGGGGGGGGGGGGGCATGGACTGCATTGATCTGGCTCAGAATATGGACAGGTAGCAGGCTAATGTGAATGCAGTAATGATTTTTTGGGTTCCAAAAAATTCAGGAAATTTCTCCACTTGCTGAGAACATGTTAGCTTCTCAAGGACTCTGTACCATGGAATTAGTTTCATAAGTTTAGTTCACACCAGTGCAAACAATGGAGTTGGAAATATCACTGGAAAAGAGAATGAGTCAAAATCAGCCAGTATGAGATAACTAACATCTGAAGTGTGGTGCAGCAGAATTCTTTTAATCTGGCACCCACGGGACCCAATGGGTGCCAAATTATCAAATATTCAGGATTATAATCAGGAATATTTGACAGGTCAACCCAGGTACTGTCTGATAATTTTTGACACTACCTAAACTGACCTATGTTTTCACAGGTACATTTTTTGTTACTGTTCTGTACTTTGGGCAGCACAATTAATCAGAGTATTATTCCACTTGGACATCTCCTTCAGTTGTTTTTACAATTATCATAGGCCCAGTCACAGGTTTTCCTTTCTAAATGATCGCTATAAATCATTGCTACAACATCTAGTACAACTGCACTAATTTAGGCTGCTCAAATCTCTGTCACTTGGAAGGGCCTTTTACACATTCATTTGATGCCATAAATGATCATAACTTGTCATCTCACTAGATAGATGAGTGGAGAGACCATCCTAGAATGAATTGAACTGTAGAAGCATAAAATTAGAGACACAGTTATTGAATCATTCTTCAATCATCCAACATCCTTTGCGAAGATTTTTCAGTTATGTTTTCAGATCACCGTGCAAAAACACTGCATTTGGTTGCACAATAATCCTTATGATAAGAAGAACAACTTCATTTTCAAACTCAAAACCTGTGGCTTCTTCACATTGAATCTGCTGAATAGCATCTGAACCAAAAATAATGAAAAACTTCCTGTTGCTGAGAAACCCAAACAAAATATTTTGGCATTTATCTTGACCTGAGAAGTAATGTTTAAGTCCACTGTACAGTTCAGTGAAATGAACTGCATCTGGTTCCAGTGATAACTGTAGCATTTTGATATGCTATACTGGATTTCCATACAATCACAAAAAGAATTCAGGCTATCAATTCTGTGTACTGATGATAATACTGAAAAAGTTCTGCACATTTGCCTGAACATCTATTGGTAAAATTTCAGAAACAGTTTTCACACCATCCTGTGTAAGTACACTGCATAGTTTGCGCCTTTTTTGTTCTGCTGAACTTTTCTTGAACTCCAGTAAGAACACTGCTTGCACCTTTCTTCTTTGATCGACCAACATTTATGTTGGTACTATCTGCCAAAATGTCTATTTTTTTATCAACAACATCATGTTTTTGTGCAGCTTCTAAAATATCATCAAAATCACAGACAATAATGCATACAAATTTTGGATCAACATGAGCATTATCTTTACCTAAACAAAAACAGTTTGTATTTTTAGGTCTTCCAGTACTTCATATTTTGCATACTGTCTTGAGACACTGCCAGCAATAACCATGCACTTTGAGCACACAAGCACTTTTTGTTGGAAATTTCCTTAAAATATGCAAATACAATCAAAAAATTGGAAATTATGTTTGAGTGTAACTGTGCCATAAAACAAATGCAACATCTTGTGTGGCCACTTCTCTGCCGTGGTCGATCAAGCATTCTCCCACTCCACCCCTCAAAAAATGCGAGTCATTCGCTGGCAATCGTTGCACACACAACAAACTTACGTTCTGTTGTCTTTGTTGGGTTGGGGTGAGGGAGAGAGGTGTGGTGGTCAATTCTGCCTCTCTCTTACATGACTGCTGCTAAATACTGTATCGCAGAACGAGAAACATTCCACTTTTGAGGAATCGCCGCCACCACTGCTTTTCATGAAGAGGCATCCCCCTAAATCTTCGCTAAAACGCATTTTGTAACTAAGATTAATTTTTCACTGCCCAATAACTTACAAAACCTTAACTAAAACAGGCAAACATTCACACATCCGGTTCGTTCGTAGACACGCGCACAATTCTTTCACCACAATCCGGTGGTGGTCTAACACTGCTAAACAGACTGCGGCGTATGCGCTCTCCAACCCATGTGACCAGTGGTCGAGTCACATCAGATTCCCGCCGTGGGAAAGTCAAGTGTTCGTATGACTGTCGTAATGTCTAATTTCTATGACTTTGGGAAACTCGGGAAATTTGGCGTCCCAAACCCAATTTCGTGGGACGCCGGGACAGCGTTCTTTGCAATTCTTAAAATCGGGACGAACCGAATCTCTACCTACATACGTATAACAAGAAATGGCCACGCATAAGTGGGAAGTTTCACTTCAGGGAACCTTGATATATTTCCATTGGTAGCTATGTTTGAATCACTTGCGTGGTAGTTTTGAGCAACGAGGATTGTTTGTTGCGGGTTTAGTGATTTAGTCATTTTAATTAATTAGGTTGTATTCGAAAAAATCTTGTCGCTTAGAAGACTGACCGTCGATCTGTGTACTTCATGAACAGGCTGTGCTGAAAGTTAATGTAGGAAAGTACGTCTCGTGTTAAGGATAATGACCATATGACAGAGTTTTTACTCTGTGTGTGTGTGTGTGTGTGTATATATATATTACAGTCATGCAGAAATTGCAACATGCGCGTTACTACACATAGGCAACGTTCTGGAATATGTTATTCATGATGAAATTCGAAATACTTAACGTTAGAGTTTGCAAGTAGTCTTGAGGGTGCTTTGCTGGAAAACCATTCTGTATCATTAATGCTGCATAAGAAAAATTTCTTAGAAAATGAACTGAAGACCTGTCATATAGGTATACAGAACAACATTTTTGCCATTAAGCTGGGAATGACACTGTTTAAAGCAGGCCTACAAGTAACATGAACAATCCATTTTCCCTGCTCTGTTTTAGAACTTTTAAGCTTCTTCATCAACTTTGGGTGACAATATTTGAAGTGAAATTCATCCAAATCAATTTCTTGTTCTTTATGCTGATAACAGTGATGACTACAAGTCTGAATCCAGTGGCAGTACATCTAATGAAGGAAGAATCAGCAAGATGAGCAGAGAATATGGCGCCAGTGGAAGTGACGTGACCCTGGTATGTGGTAAAAGAATTATCACTGTGAACAATGGTAAATCAGGTCACAGCACATGTAACAAAGGAAGATGTGCAACTTAGAAGTTGGATTAAGAATATTAGGCTCTACTGTAGTGTAGGTTAACAACAATGGGAGAATTTTCTATAGTAGTGAGGTGAAGTTGTTTCATTGTGACAGTCGTGGATGCAGCTAACAGTCATAGGAGGTGCCTACACGGGCATGAAGGGAGGACTGCCAACGAACATTTAATACAGTAGGTAAGGTAAAAGAAGTTGTCCATCTCCCTGCCATGCAGACATGAGGCAAAGATGTATGGCTCCATTCATTCTGAACCTCAGCACTTGATGGAGGTGAGTGGTCAGCTTTACCCTGGGAAAGAATGAGGCTGGATGGGCCCCACAGTTTGTCTAAGTGTTTTGGCTGCACTAGATGGAAGTTTAAAGCACAAAAAAACTTTAATATGAATTGGAAGCTGCAGATGAATGGAATTATGATAGCTGGATTATTATTGTAAAATGTTTACATTCTGCATTGCACTTCATATAACCCACCCAGAACTCCAAGGATTAGTGAAGAGAAATGAAAGTATGTGAGGTTATTATTTTCACAAAGAGGGAGAGGGGTTATGTCAGAATTTGTTTTCGAAAACTCTGTGCATTTTTAATGGGGCTATTTGACATGGCATCCACTGGCTTCAACCTGTATTACACTATCAAAGATCTTTGACAAAGATTACCATCAAATAATTTGTAAAATATATATTATAAAAGATAGGGTTCTATATACATCCAAGCTTTCATGAAAGTTCTAAGAACATGGATCAAGAACTGTTCTACACTTGTACTGCAACATAAGTGCAGTAATACTACTTGCTTTAGTATGAAGTAAAAAGCAAAAAAATATATGTTTTGGGGTAAAAAAATAGATAGGAAATCGTAATATTAAAGGGACCCATCAAACCTTATTGAAAAAATTAGAATTCGAAAGTATGAAGTGCTACATCAAGTATTTGAGATCGGATGATGATAGATTTCAGGTTATCGTATAAAAGTGTCACATTTCATTGCAAAACAAAGTACTCACATACACAAACCTATAAGAATGGAAGGTCACCTCATGGTTACACTTCAGTTTCTGGCTACTGTGAAAGTTTTTCAGGCTTGCAGTTCAGTGCCTGGATACTGCAATGCACTATTTCAAGCATAATTTCTTCAATCTGTAATGCTATTTCGAGTCAATGAAAGATGATTTTTTGAAGGTAAGTAAATTGTTATTTGTAATATTTATTCATTTTTAATACAGTTTTCATTACCAGTGTATAGATTTAAGGAGCATTATTTACAATTAATAACTCATATTATAATCTTCCTCTGTCACATTTGCATTCTGCAATGCTATTCTTTTGACATCACTTGAATTTTTGTTAAAAATTACATTTTCATTGAATGACTGTTCATCCAGAGAAACTGGTTGATGACTTTTAACCTCATCCCACTGGCTTGAATCAGATGAGTCTGAAAGTGGAGCATGTGGTTGTGAAGATTTCAAAGATGTTGAAACTTTTGTGTCCCATGCATCCATAAAACTGTGTTGTATTTCTCTTTTTTGCTTTTTTGAACACATAATCATTACTTGTATTCTGAATATCATGTAGTTCAGAAACAGTGAATTTTCCAAAAGTTTCTGTTGAATCTTCTTTTTCTTTTCTTTTGTGTTTTGCCAGTTTTGACATGTGTGTCTGTATTTGAAACCTGCAATAATAAAGAATCACAGGACACTGTATTCCTTTTTCTCTTTCGGTCCCAGTGAATTGGTAGATGTCAGGGACATGTGGCGTAGTTTCTGCCTTTGAAGTTGTAGACCTACAGTCAGTGATTTCATCTGCATGTAAAACATGTAATTAGTGAATGGAATTTTTAAAAATAATTTTCATTATTTTAATGACAGTTGTTAAAAATTATGTACAATAAGTTACATATTGCTTTTCTGTTTTTGAGGTCCTTGCAACCAAACATGAATGGAAAGATACAGCTCAGGAGTTTAAAGAAAAGTGGGACATTTACAACATCTTCAGAGTCATGGATGGACAGCATATCTGCATTTCATGCCCATAAAATAGTGGATCTTGTCCTTCAGTTATAAGTCTTACAACCATATCATTCTATTTGCCATTGTAGATGCAAAGTATGGATTCACATATATAGCTGCTGGGACAAACGGCCAAATTGGCTATATAGTAGTATACATCAAAAGTGCACTGGGGTGCTGTCTGATTGTTATTATGACAATTTTAAAAGTATCTAACAATAAGTAGTTACCTAACAGCAATATTTCATTGCCTTATATTGTGCTTGCTGGTAATGTTTTTCCACTGAGCTGCAATGTTATGAAGCTGTACCCTTTAGGAAATATTACAAAAGTGGAAAAAAATATTTAATTACATGTTATCGCATGGAAGAAGAATTGTTACAAGCACTTTTTGGCATTTTAGCAGGTTGATTTTAGGTTTTCTTAACAGCAATTAACCTTTCTTCAACCAAAGTCACAACAATAACTTTAGCAACTTGTATGCTGTGAAGTCTTATAACAGAAAACAAGGAAATATATATAAACTCAACAGGAAATAGTTTCGTTGAAGAAGATGATTATCAACATTCAGAAATATGATCCCATGAGGAAAATCAGGAAATGCAAGTTACAGAAAGACAAAGAAGTACATGACATAATCGTCATGGTTGAGAAATACAGGAGGCATTCAAAACATTTTACAGTAGAGCAGTAGTTCCTTCACAGCTAAAATATTTTCTTAATGGTGTTGCATTTTTCAAAGACATTTACAACTTCTTGAACATCCTTGTCTGGTGTTTCTGAAACCAGAGTCTGATTTAGATTTATCAGCATTTGTTTCTGTCTCCAAAAATGGTAACAGTGGGTACCAGTAAGCTGTTGGATATAAACACAACTTCCATCTTGACCACATCTTTTGCTTTTAAGAATCTGCAAGAACAAAACCGAATGAATTGAAAAGCTTAACACTTTTCTGCGAAAATATTTAAGTACACTATGTTTTAAAATATTACCAATACGTACCGAATATTTGTCATTAAGTGGAAATTCAGTTAATAAATAAAGAGTTAAAATGCAGTAAAATTTACAATTATTTACTTACCTTCATTTTTTCAGGTAAATAATGGCTTCATAACCCATTCAATTTCTTCTTTATGTCAACTGCAGTACATTCTTCATGAACTGTGTTAATAGCTTCTGATATATTATTATAAACTTCTAATCTTTTTTTTTTTGGGGGGGGGGGGGGTGTAGTCTTTATGTTTCATGTTATACAATATTTCATACGATTCAAATTTAATGATAAATTTGTTGTTATAACCAACCATGTGGACTTGCCTTCTGACATTTTCTTTCCAATATGCACAAATTTTATCAAATATATGAGCATGAAGTTATATATTTTCAAAGAAATTTTATCAAACAAATGTTCATAAACGGTGCTTCATTATGCCATAACAAGTTTTATAAACTACCTTTTATCAAAGATCTTTGTCACTGATCTTTCATAGTGTAATATGGACCTTAAAGGAGGTAGGTATATTTGTAGAGAGTGACAGGTGGGGCCAGGAAGGAGCAGCCAATAATGCACCTGTGGAAACAGTACAAAAGTTTAAACCACATACTTCCAAAGCTTCCCTAGGGTATGGTCTCATTACTGTCTTAAATCAACCAAAGAGCAGTACTTTGAGCCTCAGTTGTTGATTACCAAAATACATAACTTCTTTGTGCAACATTGCCCAGATGCAATGGCGCTCCTATATTTCTCTCTCTCTCTCTTTTGTCAAAGTACAACCTGTCATTTCTTAAGCCAAAAAGAACCTATATTCATTATTTGAAAATTTGTACAGCTTTGTTGCTGTGGATAATGCAGATCATAAAAAATGTTAATGAGATATCACTGCTCTCTGATATTTGTAACAGTCAGAACCAAAATGCCCTTTTTCTTTATGTTGTGCAAACCAGCTTTTTGCTCAGATTGTAATTAATGTAACGAGGGTTAGTTTTCTTTTAAGATGGTGTGTTAAGTACATGTAACTCCACATTTTCCCTCATAAAGCCTTTGTTTGCATTAACCATTCGTTTGTAAGAGATTCGTATTTCGCAAAAGTGTATTTGTCTTTGAGTTGCAGTCTCTTTGTTATTCATTTTGTTGTTTTAATTGTCCCCTGTACAAGCCTGCTATGCTTTTGTACGATATGAGATGCACAGGATATTTCATTTTACTATGTTTTCCCATGATAGATGATGTGAGTACAAGAATGTTAACAAAAAGAAGAAGAAGAGTAATTGGCAGTTTTTATAATGCTGTGTAAATTCCTCACTGCACCTTTTTCATGAGACAGTACAGTAAAATCTTATGAAATTTGTACAAAGATATACATTACTGTATTGGTTTGTTGTTTTGAGTTTAATTACTTACTTTCTTTAAAAAATTTGCAGTATTTTGAAAGGTAACGTTTTTGTGAAAATCTTAAGCTGTAAAAATTATAGCCCACAGATTAATTCTTAGTGAGAAAGCACATTGCTTCCCCCTTCCCTTCCTTGGCACATACCTACTTACTTACTTACTTACTTACTTACTCACTCACTCACTCACTCACTTACTCACCTACTCACTTACTCATTCATTCACTCATTTACTCCCTCACACACTTACTTACTCACCAACTTACTTAATTACTTACTTTACTTACTTACTTTACTGACTCACTAACTTATTCCCTCACTCACTTACATATACATTTACTTACTTAGTTACTTACTCACTTACTTTCTTACTTACTTGCTTACATACTTACCCACTTACTTACTTATTTACTTACTCACCTACTCCATGGAGCAGAGTCAATCTTGAGATGCTCTTCGTTTTTCAGCTAGTTGAGAAATTCCCCACATTTTATGGAACCTGAAGGTTTATTACCGCATTCACAAGTGCGTGCCACCTGTCCCTATTCCAAGCTCTTGCCTCATATGTGAGTGTAATAAATTAACCACTCTGAACATTAAACATGTTTCCTTACCAGTGTGTATGGGGTGTTTTCCAGTCATAAGTGCACTGCGTGATGGTGTACAGATGGCAGTGACATAATACTGGTTCAGAATTACACCACTGTATGCCAGGGCATCAATGTTTGGTGTTGGAATCTGGTTTGAGCCATGGAAACCAACATCATTCCAACCCTGCACAAACAGAGAGAATAAATATTATCCATCAGTTAACTTTATAATAACTTGAAAAGCTGGTAGTCACACAACTAGCGAAGAAGTTTATTAGCTTTTGTGGAACACGAAGGTCTGATGCTGTGTTTACGAGGCTGCCACTGGACTGTCCTTAGCCAGTGAATACTGTTCACATATTGCACTGTATTTCTTTAAGATGCCCTATAATATCAATCCTCCCATGTATGCCTAGGTCTCTGAAGTAGTTTATTCTGTCAGGTTTTTTACCTAAAATTCTGCAGTCAGTCCATAAACCTAGTAATCCAAAATAAAATGAGAGTTCTTATTAGGTTCTAGGGCTTGTTTGAAACGTTTTTTGAAGTGATGAATATACGCGTATAATCGAATGCAAAAATAAGGAGCAATAATTTCTGACTATGCAGTGTGACATATATGTCATTAGCTTTAAAGCAGTGGATTTGTAACTTCAACAAATATACATTAAAACTAATTAACTGTTCAAAATAACAAAGAATACATCTGTGACTGCATACAGAGTTTTGGTGGGAAAACCTGGAGGAAAGAGACTGCTCAGTATAACAAGGTGTAGCTGGGGGGATAGTAATACAATTGATCTAAATGTGATTGGACAGTGTGAACTGCACTAATGTGCATCAGGATACAGAGCAGTGGCATGCTGCTTTGAAAATAACGAACCTTCAGGTTCCACAAAGTGAGGGAAATTCTTTCACTACCTAAGAACCTATTAGCCTGTCAAGAATGAGTGTGGTCCAGGAGTTGGTTATATATATGTAAAATATTGTACTGTAGTGGATTACACATTTCCACTTCTGTTTTCAGAACCACAAGCATGTAACAGGGCCAGTATCAAATGAAGAAGAAATATCCAAAAATCCTGTTCTCATTTATGATCACAGATTCTGCTTCTGATGAGGCTGTAGCACCCATGGTCAAAACGAGGTGGCACCTAGATTATAGTTTACACAAAGTATCATTTAGCTAGTGCTGGCCGCACACCCACAGATCCCAGACAATTTTTTTTGATCACATGGGCCTTGTGATTTTCAACATAAAGCCATTTATTTAAGGTTATTTCCACAGTCCATATGTTTGGGCTTATGGAGGGTATCATGCAAGAGTTATACTTTCAGAAAACGGTGCACATCTCAATACTATGGGAAGATTTTATATACATAAAGAAGCCTCATCTGACAACCAATTAAACAACAAACATGATGATGATATATTTGATAACTGCAATTGGGTTGACAGCTGGTGGCAGTAGTACAGCACACATTTACACATAAATAATACACAGAACAACACAATGAAACACAATACCTAGAACAGAACATACATAATAATAAGAATACAGAAACATAACAATAAAAATACATAATATTACAAAATTAAATAGAAGCATACAAAACATACAACCATATATACAATGATACACAACAGAATCAAAGGAATATGAAAGAAGCAGTAAAACTTTGTATGGTCTGTATATCTTCTAATATTGATAGACAACCTGTTCCTAAGACCTTCACTCCACTTCACTACACTTCACTCCGCTTCATTACACTTGTCGACACTTCACTTCTTCCCATTTAAACTTTACCCATCTAAACTTCATTACACTACCCTCTCATTTGGCTTAACCCCATTTAAATTTCCTACCGCTCCATTTCACCTCACTTCACTTCACTGCACTCTTAGACGATTTTCGTCACAGTCTATTTTTTTCGCTTCATCCCGCCTATAATTGCTTTCCTAACTGTCTTTCTAAAAATTGTAGGTTCACAAGGGAAAGTCCCTAACGCTTCTGCAGGTAGTTGGTTCCAGTTTTTAATGGTCCTATTTACGAAGGCATACTTCCCGATATCCGTTCTTTGCTTCCTGTCCGTAATTTTCCGAACATGATCAACCCTACTCAAATAGTAAGGCCTTCGCAACCTGTCGCGTCTAGTTTTCCAAGCCCGTTCCCCAGAGTACGTTTTAAAAAGTGCCCACAAGCGCTCAAAAAGTGTGCATACCATTTTTCCCAATATCATTTTCGACACTGTCCTTAGGAACGAAAACCTTTAATCTTACCTTCTGATTAATGCCTTATATATTCTACATTCTTATTCACTACTCCCCTACCTCCACCGATCCCAAACTATGCCCTTCCTCCCTTCATTAGGCTTCCGACGTTCACACAGTGCACGTCACAACAACAGTGCACAGCAGTGAACAGCGTCAACCATAATCTATAGTACACCGCACGTTACAAGTAGACAGTGAACAACTTTCAGGCATACATCAACCAATATCACACATCACGTGGACTTATGCTGAGAAGTTATATGTAACATAATTATATTTAAATAACACACTGGAAATTAAATGTGACTAGTGCATCCACTTCGAAATATATATATATATATATATATATACCATTGCAAACGTAAGTACCACCATTAACATACGTATACATTTACCCCGGTTATAATAATATGCCTTTTACGTCGTTACAAAATTGACAAATATTATAGTGTTACAAAGTACATCATAATGACTCTGCGGTGAGCAATATACTCGCGCTGCCCACTACCTAAGAGTTCTGCCGCTAGCCTACATCTCAACATTTATTTAGGTCACCTTCATTTTATAGTACTACTTCTAATTTTTGAAGTTGTAATTAAAATTTTATAAAATCTTCAACCCCCATTGTAACGTTTATTTCATCTTACAATACCCCCATCTTGATGTAAGACGATATCTCGTCCATAACATTCATCGCATTGTAATACATGTTTCCTACTATGCATACGTGCTCAGCCTGAAGATAGCTGTTAAACCCGAAATATGTTGCTGATGATTAGGTACAGATAAAGTTGTGTTTAGACTTAGTTTACATTTGTTTGTTTACTAGGAGTTAAAGGAAGCTGTTGACTACTCTGGTATTAGAGAATTGTAGCTGGATGTGATGCCAATGCATACCACGCATGGGGGAGCACGGACATCAGTCCATGAGGAAAATGTCTCATGGAATATTTGGTTAGCGCTGACCTTTAATATTCTTAATAAAGATAAAGAACCTACTTTTGTAACTAGCAATAGGAAGTAGGTTATAGACTTGACACTAGGGACTTACAATGTAGGGGTCCTGATGATTAATTGGCATGTATCTAATGAGATCTCGTTGTCTAAACATAGATACACATTACTTCAAGCTGGTGACCTGCAAGTTAGCAGGCTCATATATAACGGCCCCAAGAGAACCAATTGGGAATCCTATCGCGAATACCTAAAGGCGCGTCTAGGGTTTGTACCAAGAGTTATGCACACGGTGCGGGATATAGAGCTGGTATTTTGCGACAGGCCATCCTCAGGTCCTATCACCAAAACTGTCCTCCCAGGGTGGCTGTCTCGCCAAGGAAGATTCCTTGCTGGAAAAAAAGAGGTGAGCCTCAAGAGCTTCAAGAAGGCCGCTTTTTAATCAAGCTAAAAGGACGGGTGACTGGGAATCATACAAGACGGCTCTCACCTGTTATAACAAAGAGATTATAATGGTCAAACAGTCCTCTTAAGAAGGACTACTGTCGGGGGATCGAGGATGTTCCTGAGAGGGTTAATCATGAGGATCCTGACTAGTCAGTCGGAAAACAGGGTGGGACCTATTAAACTACCTGATGGCCCATGTACACAATCTGGAAAAGAGACCCTGAGGGAACTAAACTGAGTTCATTTTCCAGAGTCTGCTGGAGTAGAAATAACCTTGAAGATGCAGCAACAGCAAAACCTGAGAGCACATGCTCTTCACAGGAAGGACTAGGAACTGTTTACAAGGAGCATTGATCATTACAAAATAAGACGAGCGATAAGCACATTCACTTCACTTAGAGTGGCACGGACTGATGGAATTGTACCTGCATTGCTGGAACAAGGAGTCGATCACTTAGCGACTCATCCACGTCACATTTTTTTAGCTAGCCTAGCAGGAAGGTATATATCAAAGCTTGGAGCCAGGTTAAGATGATGCTTATCCCCCAACCCAAGAAGGCCAACTATACCGAGGCTATGGCGTATTGACCTAATAATCTATGATCTTTCATACTGAAAAGATGTAAAATTGGTGCACAGGCATATCAGGGACAAGAGTTTGGGGTTATGTCCCCTACATTGATACCAATTTGCCTACCAACCATGAAAGTCCCCTGAAACTGCACTGCACCATGGGACTAGTATTGAGACAGCACTGGAAAACAGAGACGTTATACTTGGAGCTTTACTAGATATCGAGGGAGCTTTTGAAAACACCTCATTGTACATCATAAGAAAGGCTGTCAAACGGCATGGACTTGGAAACACAATCTGTCGATGGATCGGCTCTATGCTGGGTGGCAAAAAAAATCACATCCAGCTTCACAGGAGAAACTCTGGAGGCTTCTGTGGCCAGGGGAGTGCTCTAGCACCTCTACTGTGGAGCTTGGTTGTGGACGAGTTCAGGGGACTGTCATACACTAGGGGATGCAGGTGACATTGATCTCCTTATTAGCATTAAATTTCCGAACACCGTCTCAGAGCTTCTACAAGAGGCTTTGAGTACAGTACAATAGTGCTGTGATAGGACTCAACTGTCTATCAATCCACAAAAGACTGTGAAATTACCATTTACCAGGAAGAGAGATTTAAGGAGCCTAAAGTAACCAACCCTTTTTGGACACACAATGCAGCTGACTACCGAGGTCAAATAGCTGGGACTCATTATGGGCAAGGGATAGCCATGGAAGGCGCAACTGAAAAATGTGATGCATAGGGCTTCACAGGTCTTTTTGGATTTGTAGGGCACATTTGGTAAACCTGTGGTCTGAAACCCAGGGTGGTGCTTTGGATCTATACCATGGTGATCGGACCTTTACTGACCTACGGCTCCACGGTTTTGAGGCCGAGGGTCAGTCGGCAAGACATAGCTCAGTAAGTTACATGCATTAGCCTGCCTGCCTATAACAGGTGCGATGAAGGCAACCTGATCACGTGCATTGGAGGTCCTCCTAGGACTTCCTACTCTTCATGCGATGATTGAGGCGGAGGCCCAGGCAGTAATTTACTGACTAATATATAACCAAAAGTAGAGACCTAAATCCAGCAACTCTGGTCATACAAAAAATCTCGGGGTATGTAGCAAGAACCCTTTCTACAGATGGGATCTGACGGGAAGCTTCCGAGATAAGCATTTCACAAGTCATTCACGGTTAAGTTTCCTGACAATTTTGAATTGTAGAACGGGTTCAACCCAAACAAATGGGGCCTGGTCTGGTACACAGGTCCAAGACCTATAAGGCACCGGTGCTGGGGTGTGGAGTTGATGCTCGAGAAGGGGGCACAGCTTCAATCTGGACTCCACACCTCACCATTCCAGGCTTAAATAAATGCAGCTAAGGCTAGAATAATGGAGAATATGGAAAAGGACTACAGAGGTAGGTACATCTGTATTGTTTCCGACAGTCAGAGAGCCATCACGGCCCTTGGCAGCTTCCAGTTACATTCCAAATTAGTCTGGGAAGAACATCAATCCATGGTGAAACTGGCAGAGCGCTACAGGATCCAGCTGGTATGGGTCCCAAGACACATGAGAATTGATGGAAATGAAATAGCTGGTGAATTAGCCAAAGAAATGCCTCACATTCACCGTACTTGGTATATCTGCAGACATTGGCAGGTGAGTGATCAGGGACTGGACAAGCATGACTCACGAGGAGCACTGGCAGTACGTACGTAGACAAAGGCAGGTTAGGGGCTTTCCTGAAAACCCTCTGTGAAAAAAATGCGAGAAATTGCTCACTGTGAGCAGAAACCAGCTAAGAATAATGACATTTGCTAACAGGACCCTGTCATATGAAAGGACGTTTATTTAAAGTGGGCTGATAAACAGTGCCAAGTGTGACAGATGCAAGCAGGCATCTGAAACGGTCCACCACATACTTTGTGACTGTGAGGCTTTGGCCGCTTTAAGATTCAGGCACCTGGGTGGCAATTTATGAAACCAGGCGACTTTGTGAAGACATCCCTGTCAGTAAATTACTGTACTTTGTTCAAGACGCGGGAGTGCTGAATGAATGATCAGTACAGTACAACAGAACGATCAGTCAGTACAACAGAACGATCAAGGTCGATGTGCATGGGTCACTCGGTGCTCTCCCTTCTGTATTCTATTCTTTTGTATTCTAACCATCATATTATGTGTGGGGTGTTCAGTACACGTAGTATGTAAGGTTCCCTGGTCGTAAAAGTTAAATAAGAATTGAAAGGTTAAATGTAGCGTATTTATTCCGCTGTGTTATTATTTTTCAACACATTCCCCGAACACATTGATGCATTGATCCCGTCTCGGCACATTTCACAATAATGACAAGTTGAAACTGGCTGCTTCTGAACGGTTGCAAATGAAATGTTCGGTTCCAGCAGCGACTGAATTTTTAAATTCGAGCCGCGATGGAAAAATCCGGGGATTAGGCTGAAACATGGCGTTACAATTAAGAAAATGAGATACATTTAAAGTTGTAATGACTTCTTGTTTTAATCTTTACGACGTAGGGAACCTTACGTACTGAACACACTCCTTAAAGTACTTCAGATGTAAATTAAAATAATATTTGGCATTACTTAGGTCTATATCACCATACACTTAAGAAAAATTGTACAAATTTCGTCAGCACGGACTATGGAATTCTGATACTTTACCAAATCATCTGCCATGATAAACACAAGGTGTGGCCGGTTGTTTTGTTGAGGGGACTTCAAACTGCTGCACTGCTGCCAACCCTCAGTGATGAACAACATAAGAGTCACTGCCTCCCAGAACTCCATATTCACAGGCTGTAATACAAAGACTTTGTTAATAGACCACATACACACTGAACTATATCTGCATGAACATTTACAAAACTCTGCACGATGCCCAAATATTTATGTGTTTCGTATAACTCTAACAATACACAGCATTTACCGACTAATCTTTGTAACGTAGATGCACTGTTTTCTGTGAGGTGGGGACTTACGACTTTAATGGATTAAAATTTAAAATCAATAATTGTAATTCCCCTTAATGTTTATATAGGCCTATTTACTTGTTTATCTATTCCAGAAAGACTTTGCTGAGCAAAGTCTTTCTGGAGAAGTCATTTAGCCAGTCAAAAATATCCCCCCCCCCACCTTTTGGAACTCGAAGGTTCAATACCAAATTCACAAGAGCCCCCTATTGGGCCCTATCCTAAGCCACTTTAATACAGCTCAAACAGCCACTTGTTATTTATTTTAATATTCATAAGCCACGCTCGCAAAGTAGTTGCGAAAGGTGACTATTCGTCATGTCGGTCTGTCCGTCTGCTCCTCTGTTTCAAAATTATGCCTCCTACCAGACGGATTTTCGTGAAATTTTACGCTTGGAGTTTTAATTATGATCTTGCCACATATCGGATTTTGATTAAATCCAGACAACAATAACAGACACTTTAAGTGAAGATCTACATTTTATTTCCTTGTGATTGATTGGTCTTGAGATCGAGACGGACTATTTTCGATGAGAGATACGAGCTGAGGCGGAAGAAAAGTTTGACGATCTGAATATAGCAATTGAGCATGACCAATACTAAATCTCTCCATTTATAAGTACGAGAAATGCGACACAGGCAGAGGGGTTGGTGAAACAGTTGACGATTCCAACTTAACTTTCTACAACATCTATCGGCTACCAATCTTGCCATCGTTGTTACGGTTGTCATGAAATCTTGCTTTCCAAGGTCCCCAATATCCGTATGGCTACTGTTGTTACCTCTGTTACCAAGGTTACGATGGAAGGTGGGTCGGTGGGCGGGTGCACAGATGGACCACATTGTACGAAATTTCCGTGTACAAACCCAAGCAGCTAATACCGTACTAAGAACAACCTTCCCTACTACAGCTGAATCCTTTCACTCCTAAGTGCAGTTACCTTCAAGAAGACACTCTTCCCTAAAGTCCAGAGTTCAGTATCACCAACAGGAAATTATTGTTCATGTCGGAGAAGCAGAATGTTAGCTAGCCAGTCAGCAGGGAAAAGATCAGAGCAACCTTCATGGAAGAAGACACTGAAGTTAAGTGCAAAACGGCACCTTCCTTCAGAGCAAAAGTAACATGTTCAGATGTCTTTACATCAACATTTCTTTAGTTCGGAGCTTTGACAACTGCAGCGAAAGGGAAACTTGACAGTTCGAGACACGCATGAATATCGAGAATTTCGACATGCGGTCCAAGAGTCTGTTTTGGAAAGTTGCGTCATGCATTTCATATCTCCCATTTGCAATCAACCACTGAGATTTAAAATTACGTCAAAATAGGAATTAGACCAAAATTATGAAGAACGGAGTAAAAATAACAAATCAGCCTATTTTGAACTTGTTTTCTTAGTGATAGATGAAAGGTTGCAGACGGTAGCAGAGCGAAAAATAAATTTCGCTCTCTTCCTGTGCGAACTTGAACGATAAGAACGCAACTTCATTGCTCTCCATGAATGTGGATAACAGTGTCCGGAATTATTCACTAGTGAGTGCACCTGTCAATGAATCACAGTGGCAGTACATATTTAAAAATCTGAACGTGATAATATACTGTATGTGCATAGAAAAGAATTTAACAAAGGAGCTGATTTTAACAATAAAGTGAAACGTTTTGAATGAGATCTGTAGAAATGAACTTGTTGAGAGGTTATATCAGACGCTCATTACGTTCCTGCAACGCTGAATTCCAGGAGTGGAGCCTCCTGACGCAATAACTATTTACCGTACCTACAATGTCATATCCCAATATCAAAATCAGTTCCCAGCATTAACCTGGACATGTGAGAACATGGAGGCGCCTTCAGAGTCATCGTTAGAACCACCCATAATTTAACCTCATACCACGACTCCATCAACCCACCAACCTCAATTCACCTGAAGCGGGAATCTCCTGGAACAAGAGGTGGAGCTGCATACAGGAAGGGGAGGAAACGAGATGGTGTCCGGAGGTAAGTGAAAGTGGAGGTGAACGGGTACAACAAAGAAAACTCTCAGCTGATGTATCACAAAATACGTAGCTTCCACCGTCGCTATTGTGTCAGACCAGAACGTCATAGTATGTGATGAACTTCTTAAGGCTGACAGGTGAAGTATGAACCACTTACACGGACAGATTCACTACCCTATGATTCAGTTCTATATTCCACACTGACAGTGAAAACAGAAGAAAAGCATTAGAGACGCCTAAAATCAAACTCGGCAATCCCCATTTGTTGTCGAAATTGGGTTAGTATGCCACTTGGCTCTGTGCAGAATTTGATACAAAGCTGGTTGTCTTCAAAGACAACAGCTTGTCGCAGTTTCTAGAGGGCCAAATTCAGTTGTTTTAACAAAGGCGACTAACTGCTGTCGTTTGCTAGAAGCAGACACATCACTCACATTACAGCCAAGCACAGGGAAGATAGTCACGTGACCATGCCAGCTGAAGTGCTTCTTTGTTTTTTATAGGTATGTTTCTCCCATAATCTTATGTAGTAACAGCTCAGTTTATGTAGAAAACCTTTTTAAAAATAAACTCAGAAAAGTCCCATCCCTTTAGGTTTATGACCAAAATGTACGCATTTCTGGTCTCTCCCTTGTGTTACATTCCCCGCGCCTCTCACCTCCCTGCATTTCATAATTAAGATGCCTAGTAAAGAGTACAAATTACCGAAAATGTTTCAGGTGAAGGTAGAGCTTAATAGTTTCCGTGTTTTATGTTGTGCACCAGTATTTCTGTGAGGTAAGCCGCTTCTGTAAGAGACATGAAACGTTTAACATACTCAATGTATTTCACCAAACATTTTTTGGTTGGTGAAATAAACAGAGTACATTGATCTAGAAAGTGCAGGAATGAAAAACTTTAAAATAATAGATGCTCCAAAAAGAAAGCTGATTAACAACTTCAAGAACGCCAAACAAAAATGACTTAAAACCAATGCAGCGATTTGGTTCAACAAGATTTGCAGGATAAATCAATTAACACCTACATATACAAAAAATAAAACGCAACAACCAACAAATATTGTGCATTTGGTTGGTGAAATAAATTGAGAACACCAATCTAGAAAGTTCACGGAATAGACAAATTTAAAACGATAAAATTTATTTTGAGCTTCAAGTAAAGTGGGAGAGAGTGGGGGGGGGGGGGGGGGTGATGTGTGCCTTATGGAAACAAACTAAAATTTGGCAACCCCACGCCCCTCC
>Ga0123354_10005253_pt1 | contig 18757 bp, 16 predicted proteins | sample TergutLab28metaG_2_FD_97872 | JGI IMG/M metagenome (GOLD analysis project Ga0123354, IMG submission 97872) | Labiotermes labralis P4 segment gut microbial communities from Petit-Saut dam, French Guiana - Lab288 P4 | ecosystem: Host-associated > Arthropoda: Insects > Digestive system > Gut ...
CACGAAACGGCTATCGTAGGGGCGCACAGTGTGCGCCCGAAAGAGTGCAAAATTTGCGGGTAAACATTTTGTGCGAACCGCCAACCCCGGGCGCACAGTGTGCGCCCCTACGAAAACCGTGTTGCGCAAAAATACAATTATGCGTTTGTCGCGCTGATTTTTCATCAATCTATTGACAGAAATTCCATTCTAGTATATACTCAACTTAATCGGAATATAACTTCCGGTCAGGAATCAAGTATAAAACCTGATCGGAAGTTTGTCAATAGATAATCGGAAGTTTTCACGGAAATCAATTTTCCGTCAATTTAGCTAACCTCACGTAGGGGACGCCGCCCCACGGCTTACGCCTGCGTCCTGTTTTTTTTAATAACGTACAAATTCTGCGTCACTGTCCATGCAATCGGGACGCCGAGGGCGGCGTCCCCTACGAAATCGTGTCACTGCTTTGTGCATTATAAAGGAAAATTGATTTCCGTGGGAAGTTTTTGAATAAGTTTTGTGTGAAGTTTCTGAAGAAATTTTTGATTGGAGGAATTTGGCATGACATTCGGCGAGAAGCTGCGAAACGCCAGAAACGCGCTGAACCTTTCCCAAATAGAGCTGGCCGAGCGGGCGGGCATAACGGAGAGGTCGATTTACAGCTACGAGCAGACCGGCGCGCTGCCGAGAACGCCGGTCCTCAAAAAACTTGCCGAGGAACTGAACGTCACGGTCACATATTTTCTGGACGAGAACGAGAGCGACCGGCAGAAAAATATCGATCAGGAGCTGTTTATCGCCAATGTGAGGAACGAGCACGGCTCCAGGGGCGCGCGGGAGGCCTCCGAGGTTTTGACCAGGGCGTCGGCGCTGTTTGCCGGGGGCGAGCTTGAGGACGACGCGAAGGAGATATTTTTTCAGAGCCTGATGGAGGTTTATTTGGAATCCAAAGCGGAGGCGCGGGAGAAGTTTTCGTCTAAAAGAGTGGTCAGCCGCAAAAAATAACTTTTACCGCTTGCAGGCCGGAGGTGAAGCCGATGTCGTCCATAGATTATATATCGCGCGAGGCAAACGGGCTTGCGCGAAAGTATCACACCCGCGACCCCTACGAGATATGCGACGCGCTTGGCGTCCGCGTCCGTTTGAAAGACCTGGGGACGCAAATCAAGGCCTATTATTTCTATCAGTCCAGGATACGGAATATCGTCGTAAATTACAACGTGTCCGAGGCAGTCCGGGGCATTTTGGCGGCGCACGAGCTTGGGCACGACCGGCTGCACAGGGATATAGCCATGATGAGGGGCTTTCAGGAAATCGAGATGTTCAACGCCACGCACCCTATGGAATATGAGGCGAACCTGTTCGCCGCCGAGCTATTGATCGACGAAGGGGAGCTGCTGGGGCTTCTCAACGATAATGAAAAGTCCTTTTTTGACGTGGCGCGGGAGCTTTATATCCCGGCCGCTCTGTTGGATTTTAAGTTCCGCGTGCTGAAATATAAGGGTTATCGCATCGAAGCGCCATATATCGCGAACGGGGATTTTTTGAAGGACGAGATAGAAGGGTGCTTTTGCGAGGAAGAATAATATATTCTATATTTTCCGTATGATATGCCGCGATATTGCCGAAACTCCATTTCTCCAATAACCCCGCTTAATGAAGCTTATGCGCCATCCGATTATCTCCATGGCGGCGAAGGTATTTCACAACGCCGCGAACGCGCTGGTAGAAGTTCCCCTTGTTTTCAATTATTTCATATATTTCATAGCAATGGGGTTTTTAAGGTAGTTCCGAGGATTGTTTTGGGACTGCTTTTTTAGTGTTGGATAAAAAAATCGAAGTATGAAAACGATAACCAAATAGGCTCTGGCGGAGTGTTGCCGGGCCGTTTGCGCGATATAACGCCGGAGAAGGCATATTGATATGATTTGCTTAATCCATACTTACGAATAAATCGGACTTATTATCCGACATGTTATAGGCCGATAAACGCTCAAATAAAGTCCGAAATAAGAGTGAAAAGAATACGACACAATGTATCATAATTTTGATGGAAAGTCTAGGTCTATTTTAACACGAAGAGTGTTAATATAATAACAATAGATGGGAGAAAACCGCTTATGAGACAGTATTCCAAAAAATCCCAGAACCCTTTCGACGGCCATTTTTTGCCAAAAAACCTGCTGTACGCGATCATAGCGATATTGTGCCTTTCATTTGCCGTTTCCGCTACAGCGATCGCGCGTTCAGCACTTGGCCTGTCCGGTTCGGATAGCTCGGACAGGGCCGATGTGCTATACAGCCCCGACTTATCTTTTTATCAGGATCCCGAGGCGACATCTGGCTCGGCCATTGGAACATCGGGCCCTGGCATTGATGTTACCGATCCGCCGGTCGCCACCCCGCCGGCGCCCGCGTCTGAGCCTACGGCTCTTCCCGTCGAGACTTCGCCCATCGGGGATTCTCCCGATGATAATGGCCCGGTCGTCGGCATCGATCCCGCCAGTATTGTGATTCCGACTACGCCCTACAGCTATATTTTGAACGGGTTTACCACCGATGTGGCAATAACCGACAGCAGCGGCAACCCGGTTTCAAATGGCGTCTATACCGCCGGCGCTACCTATAATTTCAAAATAACCTTCACGGAGAGCTCCTCTGGCCAGAATCAGTTCTGGGCGACATATGACGACGATGTGGTCCCGACCGTGTACTATATGCAGTACCAGCTTCCGGCGCAGATAACCGTGCCGGCCTCTTCAACGAACAATGTCATGTACGCCACGAACCCGGACGGTTCCCGTCAGCAGTACGCCGACGGCACAACGAATCAGGACGGCTCCACAGACGTAATTCTGGGCTGGTACGATATCGACGCGACAACCAATATAGTCACCTTCCACTTTAATAATGTAGAGAACACGGCGGACGACGGCGATACTCCCGTCTGGGTCTCGACTGAGCCGGACATAGACCCGGTCACGGGCGAGATGGCACCGGTGTATTTCTTCACGAACAACTATTTTTCGACGATGTACCTGAACCTGTCCGCACAGTTCAACCAGAGCGGCGACAACGTCTATATAGACTTTGGCGACAGCTATAATAACAAGTGGTGGGAAATCGAGCCGGCGGCAAGCGTGTCCATCACTGCGGCGAAGGCTTTCAATTCGTATGACCCCGACACGAAAAAAGTCACTTTCACCGTTTCCATGACCGCGAACGGCGGCGACGTGGCCGATCCCGTGTTCGACGACAACATGACCCTTGACGGCTCCGCTTTTACCATGACAAAGGACATGGTCACGGTCAACTCCGTTTCTCTGCCGGACGCGGGAACCCCCGGAATAACCGGCGACGGGAACGGGCACGTATTTTTCAGTTTTCCCGGCTACACGCTCAAAATGGGCCAGACGCTCTCCGTCAATTACAGTGTGGACATCAGCTCGTATATAAATAACCAAAACCCATATTCCTACAGCGTCCACAACTATGTGTCGGAAACCGCGGATGATCTGACGGCCAGCGCCGACGCGGGCGGGACTGTGTCCAGCGCCCCGTTCTTTGACAAGATTCCGGGCGTCTACAAGGAAAATCTGGGCATGATAAAATGGAACGGCTGGACTGTCGGCGACGGCTCGACCCCGCTAAACAACGCCACCGTCACGGACAAGATGCCGGACGGGCTCCAGCTCTGCGACGCGAACGGCGACGCGCCCGTGCCTTTTGAGACTAACTTCCAGTTGTTCTATTATAGCTTCTATTATACAAATTCCGACGGCTACACGGGGCGGCTGATACACGCCCAAAGCGGCTACTACCCCGGTTACGGCTTCGGCGGGATTACCGTGGCTCCCGATTACACCAGCTTCTCCTTCAAGGTTCCCGCCGCGGACGCCCTTGATCCGAACAACGGGAACGCGCCCTACGGCACGATTGTAAAAGTAACCTGCGGCGACCCCAGCGACAGCGCATCCGCGGAAGCCTTCCCCGGCGCGCAGTATTACACCAAGATCATCGACCCGCTCTCCTGGAACGGGGGGGGTTACACCAACCACATCGGCGTGGATTTCAACAGCGACGGCACGGAGGACGCGGGCAAGGATTTCAGAGTATCGCCGCCGCGGCCCAGCGCCGGCACGCCCGATCTTTCCAAAGACGGTAAATTTGTCACCGTGGGCGGCGAGACGTATATAGACTACACCATCAAATACACGATCCCCGGCGGATTGCACAACGAGCCGGTGTGGATTACCGACTTCATGAACGTAGGCTGGAACTCGGACAGCGGCACGCTGTTCCCGAACGTTGATTTCAGCCCGTCCGCAAGTAACACAACGGTTTCGTATTCCCAGGACGGGGGCGCCACCAACGTGCCGATGACCTGGGGCACAGATTTCGTGATCCTTCACGCCCGGCCCAACGACGGCTACAACGGCCCCGGCTTTTGGTGCTTTACGTTTAACACGACCTGGCACACGATCAACATCGACGGCGTCGATCAGTATGTTCAGGATATTCTGAGCCCTAATTTCAACACGCTGTGGATACAGTCGGATAAGAACAACCCGGACTGGGTGAGCTTATCGCCGTTTGACAAGGACACCGTGGTGACGATCCATTACCAGGTGCCCCTGTCCGCCACCCTGGTCGGCTATCCCGGCACGACTTTGCTGGAAATGCTGAACGAGCCGCAGGGCCAATACCCATACCCGAATCAAGTCGGCAACCATGTTTCCGGGTGGTGGAACTGGAACGGGGTGACATACTCGTTAGCCAGAGACAATGTACTGCAGAATCCCATTAAGAAGACCGCCTCGGTTAACGGCGAATACGTGCAGTACAAGATCGCCATCCAGCCGGGAAGCATCGCCGAAGGGTTCGTTTTGAACGACACCTGGGATAATTCTGAGATGGAGTATGTGCCGGGATCCTTCGGTTTCATGCCTGACACCTACACAGCCAACCACGGCTTCGGCCCGTACACCCAGTCTGGCGGAATTGCCGCCGACAATTTAGAGAGCGGCGGCTATCTCAGCGGCAATAAACTGACGCTTAGTTATGACGACATCATGAGGTTTAACGGGATGGTTTTCCAGCCCGCCTTCCAGGATAGTCCCGGAGATTTCAGCGTGAGCGGCGTAGACGCGTCCGCCCACCCCCCGTGGGCTGACTGTTACTTTGACACCACCACCTATTGCATCTATTACACGCTGAAATACACGGGCGCGGGCCGGGCGGACGTTACCAATACCGCGAACATGGGCGATTTCAACAGCAGCACCACGGACAACGCGGGCAAGCAGGTCGTCTCCAAGACCATGACGGCGGACTCGGGCGACGTGGCCAAGGCCGTCATCAACGTGAACCCCGGCGGCGACAAGCTCGTGGGCGACCTGGGCTATCTCACCGTGACCGACGTGATGAACGACCCGGCCCACGGCAACAATAACCTGTTCCTCTTCCCGGACACGATCCAGGTTTACCTGCTGGGAGCGGACGGCAACCCGACCGGAAACCCGCTGCCCCTGACGCAGGTTTCCGACGCCACGGCGGAGCCGGCGGTCATGTGGAGCTACTCCATTGACTCGGACACGCGCTTTACCATCATCATACCCGACGAAACGCCCGTGCAGATCACGTATAAGGCCCTGGTGCTTGGCAGCGTCGGCGATAATGTAAACATAATAAACACGGCCAACGTAGTGGGCGTGGATTCAAGCGAATACAACGACAGTTTTACGGTCATGGACACCAGCGCGGGCGGTTTGGCCGCCAGCGGCAAAGTCACCGTCCTGAAACGCGACGCCGACACCGGCGAGCCCCTGGGCGGGGCCATATTCGCCCTGTACGTCTGGCTCCCGAACGACGCCGTGCCCTTTGATTACGACCCGGCCAAGGTTCCGGCCGGTATTCCGGCCACATACACCGTCGGGACGATGAAGCTGTACTACGCGGGCTCCGGCATGACGGCCACGGAAGACACAGCCGCCGCGACGGCCGGCAGCGCGTTAATCAAAAGCGGCTGGCTGAACATGGCCGCCAACGCGGTGTACGCTTTGGTCGAGGTGCAGCAGCCCGGCGGGTATCAGAAGCCCTCCGACGCCGACGCCCTGACGCTGTTCTCTTACGGGACGCAGCCTTCCGCGGCCCAGGGCATGACCGGCGGCGTGACGATAACGCCGAAACCGACCGGGCTTATAACTGTCATTAATACCGCCGCCCCCGAGAGCGCCGTTATCAACGTCAAAAAGTCAATAGAAGGAACCGACGCGACCGACGCGGTGTTCACGTTCGACCTGGAGCGCGTCGTGAAGGACGGCGGCGGGAACTGGATCACCGCGACCGGCGCGGACGCGTACAGCGACACCGGCTTTACCGTAGGCGCGGGCATGTGCTCGTTTACGATCCCGAACCTCACGCAGGGGACTTATTACTACAAGGTGGAAGAGGCGCAAGGCAATGATGTCGGATGGACATACGACCCGGCCAAGTACCTGTTCAAGGTAGTCGTGGACGACGGCGGGACGACCATCACCTACGCGGCCAATACCGGGCCGGACACCTGGCCGCCGGAGAGCGCCTGGCAAAACCCCGCCGGTGGATCGGGCGCGGAGGGCGTGTCCGGCGTCGGCAGCGTCGTTACGTCTACCCTTCCGTTTACGTTTGACCCCAGCGTGACATATTACCTCAATAATAACGCTTTAACGTCCGGCCAGGGATATTACAACGACGCGGTATGGGCCGGAAAAACCAAGACAAGCAACGAGTTGGTCGCGTTCTGCTCGCAGGAGGACGTTGGGGTTTTCTCCAAGGGCGTACCGTATAATTTCTTCTCCGACCGTAACGGCACGGCGTCGGCCCTGGCGCTGGCGCTGGCCTCCCAGCAATTAAGCGGCCTCAGCGGAGCGGATTTCGCCAGCTTCCTCGGCTTGGGCAGCGGATACGCGTCGGACGCCAGCGATATGCCGACAAACAACGGCAGCCACCGTGTGTACCTGATGCAGGATCTCGTCTGGTACTATGAGTTCGGCTATAAATATCCGGCCATCTTCACCACCGCGCCCGCGAATTGGTGGCAGGTCTCGTCCGCTATAACCATGTGGGCGGTGGTATCGGATTACAACAAGAATGTGTTCTTCCAGGCGGCGGATACGCTCAACGCCATAATTGCCCAGTCTAACCAGGGGAAAACGACCTCGCTGACCATGGACTATACTTCTACGGGCGCGAACGCCGGAACCCTTGCCGTCGGGCATGACGGGTTCGTTCCTCCATACACCGGCGCCAAACAGTACGACATGCACCTGAGCTGGACGCAGGCGGGCGGAGGCACGGTTACCGTAACGGTCAACGGCACGCCAATTTCAAGCGGCGACCCGGTTCACGACGGCGACACGATCGAGGTGGCATACACCGGAAGCGCCCCGTCCTTCGAACTGGTTGACAATAATCACTATCTGGTGGCCGGTTCCGTCAAGGGAGCTATCCTCTCAAGCGGCGTTTCTGGACAGCAAAACGTCATCGTTGGCAACGCTCAATTTGTCACCCTTAAATGCGATCTTACTCTGGGCGTAGCCGGCGCGGAGGCCGAATTCACCAACAAATTCCAGGCCCCGCCGCCGGTCGCCGCCGAGATCAACGGCCACAAGTATATTTCCGGCATAGCCGACACAGACCAGGTGTTCACGTTCCTGCTGACGCAGGTGGCCGACGCGGACGGGACACCGATGGCGGACCCGTATACCGACTCCGCCACGACGGCCGGCGCGGGCGATTTCCACTTCACGGTGCCGGATCTGGAATACGGTATGACGTACTATTACAAGATAACCGAGCGGAACGGCGGAGTTGCAAACTGGGCATACGACGGCAGCGAGTACATCGTTAAAGTGACGGTGGGGCTGGACGGCAACAGCGTCCCCGCGGCGACGGTGGAGATGAGCTCCTCGACTTACGTCCCGCGCCCCAACGCGCCGGCGTATGGGGTAGATCCGGGGCTGACGTATGAGTACAATGAAAACAACTACGCAAAACAGCCCAGCGCGCCGTTCCCAATCTTCCCACAGAACGATGCGGGCGTATCATACGGCGCGACCTGCTTTGACTTTAATGCGGACGGGCCGAACGCAACCACGACCTTCGTATTGTACACGTATAACGGCGACCCGGCCTTCGACGCGTCAAACCCGGCGTCGGTCATCACCCAGGCGGCGCTGGCGAACAGCCTCGCGCATGAAGAGTACGGCGCGAAGCTGACGCTGGACGAATTCAACGGGATATTCGGCACATCGGTAAGCGCCGCGCAGAGATACAGGCTCATGGAGGGCGCGTCCCAGTATTATTCGTTCCTGCTGTCCAGCCTCGCGCCGAGCACGGATCCGAACACCTGGCCGGCCTATGCCAGGGGCAGCGTAATGGCGGATCTGACGGGCGCCGGACTGACGGCGCAGGACATGATCAACGCGCTCCAGGTGCTGAACAGCATGACTGCGGCCTATGACAGGACGGCGCAGGGCGGCGTATCGTCCCTGGCGATGCAGTATACGCAGATTTCTGCGGCCCAGGGCAGGATAACGTACAGCTACAACGGCTATCAGCCGCCCGCGCACGACGTGACCCTTTCGTGGACGGCGGTGCCCGGCCTTTCCGTCACGAAGAACGGAACCGACGTTACGGCCGCAGGCAGCGTGGATTTCAACAACGCGGACACGGTCATGGTGAATTACGGCGGAAGCGACCCCGTGAACCTCACGCTGACCGACCCGGTGTTATGCCTGATGAACGGCAGCATCGAGGGCTATCTGCTGAACCCGAACAAGGATTACCAGCGCCTGATAACTGGCTACTCGAAATACGCCACTCTGCAAAGCGGAATTTCTTTAAACAGCGGCGGCGCTGAGGTCAGCTTTACCAACAACTTTACCCCTCCGCCTCCTCCGCCGGGCGGCCCGCGTCTGCCCGAAGCCGGCGGCGCCGGCGTCCTCCCCTACATGACCGCGGGGGCGAGCATTATCTGCCTGGCAGTATGCGTGGCGGTTCTCATGCGCAGGAAGCGGAAAGCGTCGTAGTCGCAATGAAATGATTTTTGTATCAACAAGAGGAATACGTGCAAAATTATACAGGCTGCCGATCGATTCGGCAGCCTGTTTGTTTTGTGTATCCTTATCGAGGGGCTCTTAGTGAGGCAAGAGAAACGGCTAACACGATGGGTAGCCTGCTAAGATTCCGGTCATGTTAGAAAAATATTAGAAAAGGGCAAATCAGAAGCCTAAACCAACAAAAAAACAAGGCTCCCAAAACCCTGGAAGCCTTGTTTTTACTGGTTCTGCGGTTGACAGGACTTGAACCTGCACGTGCTGGGCACACAAGATCCTTAGTCTTGGTAAAAACACACTACTACACACTTAATATGATTGTTAAGTGTTAGTTAAAAGCCCGAATTTTCAACGTTTTCGGCTTATTTTGATGAATGCGAGCATCAAACGTAATCACCGCGCTTGTTAGAAATTTTCGGGGTTTTGTTAGAAAGTTTGTTAGAAAGAAAATGGATAGGGTGTCTGCTGCTGTGCATCACCCGCCAACTTAACTCTTCTGTTTCGGCTGCACCGGCGGCGTCAATCCCGGCTCGACCCCCGACTTCTCCGCGGTCACCGTCTCGTCCTGGCCGTCGAGCGCGTTGATAAGGTCGCCCTTCCCGCCGACACCCCCGGACGTGTCCGCCAACTCCGGCGTCAAAATCTCGTTCTCACCCAGACCCAGCGCCGCGTTAGCGCTTCCCGCGTTAGGTAACGGCGCGTTTGGTTTGGTCACTGTCGTTGCATTTGCTTTTTCTTCCATGATAAATCCCCTTTTCGTATTGGTTTTTTGTTGCCGTTTTTTAGTAAATCATAACAAAAGGCTACTTCGCGTAGGTTCCTAAAACGCTCCGCTCGATACGATCTTCGACGCGCTTATTCATCCACATCAGGGCCTCTTCGATGTGGGTAAGGGCGCAGGCGTTCTCGCGCGTGGCAAAATCGCCCTGCTGGAAGCATTTCAGCCTGTCGCGGACGATTTCGAGCAGGTCATTATCAAGGACGCCAGGGTAGGATTCCGGGTCTTTTCGCGGGCCTTTCTGAAAGGTTATTATCCCGAGGCCGTATTCCTCCGAATTTTCATTTTCCACGCTGTTGATAAAATAAGTGCGGTACGCCCCGCCTGGGCCGGGTTCGCCCTCGCGGTATACTGCATTTAGGTTCTCGCGTTTCTGGATTGTACTAAGTTTTTCCATAAAAAATCCCTCCGATATAGTAAAATAGTGTTGCCTTTGTTTTTCTCTCCGGGTATCATTTATACCACGGATGAAAATTACTAATTTTTTCTAGCAAGGCGCCCGGATTTCCGTCGAAGCAAATTGCTCGGTCATCTATGTAAACAATAGCCGACGGCTTCTCTCTGCTGACTGAATCTACAACAAAATAATTATCGTCGAGCCATTGTTTTACTGCTGCTATTCCGGTATTGGTAGCACAACGAGTTGAAACTACCACAACCTCGTACCCGGCATTTCTGATTTGCTCAATCGCTTCTTTTATCCCATCAACCGGCGGGTCTGGAATGCAACACTCTCCTTTCCACCCGCTTGTATATGAGTGGATAACCCCATCAAAATCAAATACGACCGTTTTCTTCATTACGACTCTCCTTTCTCCCACGGCAGACTAAGCCCAGGCAAATTGAAACACCGGGAGGAAGCCTGGGCCCGGTTCGGTTTTTCCATGGCAATCCTCCTTAGAATGTTTTACTATTGCTCTTACGCTTCCCACGGCCAAGCCGCGGGCGTCGGCTCCGGCTCTCCTGCCTTGCCGTACAGCGCCATGTACACATACGGCGGCTCCAGCGGCGGTATCACCGGGTTTATCGCCACGGTGGGATCGGTCGCCCTCACTTGCAGAGAGGTAATCGGCTCATCCCAGGCGTAAAAGGCCGTGGAACGGTACGTGTAGGCGCTCATTCCGCCGTCCATGATACCCGCAGGGTCTCCGGCGTCGTTATAATCAAAATTTGCCGAGGTCGCGCTGATGATAAATTGCCACATGCCGTCTATTTTCTCAATATCTATCCGGTAGTCGCTCTTGACGGGCGTAATGCCGGCGGCGGAGAAGTCGCCCAAATCAATCTGGTGCACCGTCTGCATCACCGGCTCGATTGTGCCGCCGTTGTTTAACATCTCCTGCGGCGTCGCGTCCTGCAAATAACGGGTCATGCCATTCGGGAAGCCGAGCGATTGCCATTCGAATCCGTTGACGATCAGCGATATATACGGGTAAGGCAGCCCGTAATACGGGTCTGCGTCGCTCGTGACCTTCGGCTGGGTGATATACAGCTTGTACTTTTCGCCCGCGCCGTCGAGGGCCAGGCTTTCCAGGCCGAAATATTGAAGCCCGTCGGTTACATTCTGCGCCTCCGCAATGAGCTCCCAGCCGGAAGAGCCGCCGCCGGAACCGGGAGGCCCTTGCGGGCCGGGTTCGCCCTGCGGCCCAGCGGGGCCGATCTCGCCTTGTATACCTTGTGGGCCTTGCGGCCCAGTTTCGCCGGTATCGCCCTTTGGCCCCTGTATGCCCTGCGGCCCCTCTGAGCCGGTCAGCCCAGTATCACCTTTCGGCCCCTGCGGGCCTGTGTCGCCCTTCGCGCCATCGGTTCCGTTGGTTCCCGGCTCGCCCTGCGGCCCCACCGCTCCGTTGGCCCCATCTTTACCCGGCAAGCCGTCAGTTCCTGGAGATCCCGGTTCACCTTGCGGGCCGGGTTCTCCGGGAACGCCCTGCTCACCCTTTTGTCCCGGTTCACCTGGCGGCCCTTGTTCGCCATCGGTACCGTCGCGGCCAGGCGCACCTGTATCACCTTTCGGGCCTGTCGCACCGTCAATCCCATCTTTGCCCGGAAGTCCCTGCGGCCCCGGTTCACCTTTTGCCCCCTGCTCTCCAGGATCGCCCTTGTCGCCTTTTGGCCCCGTTTCGCCGGCGTCACCCTTCGGCCCCTGCTCACCCGGTTCCCCGTCGGATCCAGCTTGGCCGGGCGCTCCATCCTGGCCGGCAGGCCCTTGCTCACCCTGTGGCCCAGGTGGGCCTGGCGGCCCTGGCCCGCCGGGGCCTATCCCGCCTTCCTCCAGCGCGGTTATCCGCTGCTCGTGATCCGAAAGCTCCTCGTCAACCTTGTTCGCCCACGGCATCATCGGGTCGGACGGCGCGCCAACAGCTTCCGTGCTAGTCTCGACAATTCGGAAGGTAAATGGAGCCGGCCACGTCAGTATCTGCTCACCGTCCTGTACGCTGACCATGACCGTTGCTTCCGTTTCAGAGCTTTGCACCGTCCATGCGGGTACCCGGTACATCACTTCGCCGCGCTTGGCGTTGATGACTTCGGCTGAATCGCGGTAGACTGGCTCTTTACCGTTCAGGCGAATCTGCACCGACACAGCAGCCGTATCCGGGATGGCGTAGGGTACGCCGTTAGCCTGTAGGAATATCATCAGCGGGTATATTTCGCGGTCTCCCGCCGCATAAATAATCCTGGGAAATGGCCTTACGAGTTTTTTTGTCTCATATAGGTTGAGCTTCACAGAATATTGCTTTTTCATACGCCACCATCCATTAAGCTGATTTGCCATGGAGCGCGTCAACGTCCTTGCGGAGTTGCTTGATGTCGAAGTCGTGCTGTAAAAAGCGGGTCTGGATGTCGCTGAGAACTATATTTAAGCCCTTTTCTCCCGCCGCCTGTTCCTTGTCGCTTTCGATGAGCATGGTGAGCTTTATGCCCACCTCCGTTTTCCAGCGCGTGTCCTCTTCGGCCTGCTTCGTCAGGCGTTCCGCTTCTTTTTTTGATTCGCGTCGGCTGTTGATAAATGAGAATATCATAGCTGCGGCCGAACTGATAATAGCCAGCAAAGCCATGACCATCTCGACCGTTATGACCGTGCCCGTGCTTGCCGCCGTTGTCATGCCGATCACTTTCCCTTCTCAGGTGCGCTGTTTTGTCCCTTGAAAAATGCCGTGTACACTTTCTCGACGATGTCCGACAGCTCATCATAGGTAATAAGGCTCTTCACCCGCTCCGACAAGCTGACGAAAAACGGGCTGTTGAGGATCACCTGCACCACAGCCGCTTTTTTCAGCGTCCCGGCGTCCGCGCCGAATTCCTCTTTAGCGTCGGTCATAGGCTTTATAATAAACTGCTCAATGAAGGCAAGCGCGGCGGTTTTCGCGGCCTCTGCGTCCTTCTTGTCTGTGTACCGGCTGCGCATGTACGCCCCAAGCCCCGCGCCGATGATCGGCACAACTACGCTAAGTATCGCTATAATCTGATTCATTGTTGCCTCCCGTTCCGTTGTCGGCGGCGTTCGCGGCGTCCGTCAGAATATGAGTTTTTGTGACGTGTTTATTGAAGCTGTTGTTGCGCACCGCCGTCAGCGCCGTGTAAGCGGCCATCGCCACGCCGGAGGTTATCCCGCCGTAAGTCGAGACGACTATCACCGTCTCGTCCGTCATTGGCTGCTTGCCGTTCCATAAAAGCAGGAAGTTCGCCGCAAGGGTTGCAACGACGATAATCGCCGCGAACGTAATCGACATTACGAGAACTTTCTGGCTGAACTCCATCGGCTTTTTCGACTGCTGGCGGCGGTAGTAGTCCTTTATCATGTCGCCGTAGGTGGGGCGCGGAGCTGCGCGGGGGTTGCGCGGGTAGTTGGTTACGTAGGCTCTTCGCATGACGTTTGCTCCTTTCAGGGCAGGATTTGGGCATAATAAAAGCGCCCCGGAGGGAGGCGCCTAATACCGTTGCGTCTTGTACACATGTGTGCTAAATTATAGAAAAGGAGATGCGTGTAATGGAATACTTTTCTTTTCCAAGCAATCCAAATTGGGCCGTCGTCGTTAAGGACATATCTGACTGGACAGCTTATGAAAAAGACAATGAGGGCAAAATCATTGACACTATCATTCCTCAGCCCGCCGATATTGCTATTGTTCTGGATTTGGTTAAGCGTGCATTCGAAAAATATTACCCGTCGGAGCGCATCAATAACTTACACATTCCCGTATTGCATGACGAACCTGTGCCATCATCGTACAAGTTGCCGGAGATAGTTTTTTTGTCTTCAAAAGGTCGGTATTGGAGTATGTACATATACCAGTTCGCTCACGAATTATGCCACATAATGATAGGAGCAAAAATACCGGATCGGTTCCGCTGGTTTGAGGAAGCTATTTGCGAGGTTTCATCTCAGTTTTTCCTGATGCGTCTATCCGAACTGTGGTTTAAAAATCCGCCATATCCCAATTGGATCTCATACGCGCCCTACATAGCCGAGTATCGAAATATCCAAGCGTTAACCGCATATGATCTGGCGGGACAAAGTCTTACAGACTTCACCCGTGCAAATATAGCAAGATTAACAGCCGACCCTTATTGGCGCGAAGCCAACACACTTTTCGCGAATAATCTCCTGCCAATTTTTGAAAAAGAGCCGGGTTTATGGTGCGAAATACAACGGCTAGTTGAGTTCTGTAAAGGAAACTCGTTATCCGACCTGCTAAGCAATTGGAATAACTCAACGAATTACTCCGAATCTGTACGTGAAATGGCTATACTCTTTTGATGTACGACAGATTGAGTTCACCTTCGCCAAGGGGACACGATGGGCCGTTTCTGGCTTTTTCAATTTCGTATAAATTGGGAACGTCCTGTAAGTCCAATTTAGCGCCGCAGTCTTCGCATGTATTTTTAAGATATTTATTAGCGGCGTTTTTTTCAAAAGCGTCTCTTGACGCTCCGCACTCAATAAAATAATATTTCTGGACTTTGCCGCAATTCGGGCAGGAGCATTTGTAATTTCCGATCAGCATTAATACACCACCATAAAATACATTATAATCTCATGCCAGTCTCTATTGATCTCAAATTAATCTACTTATCACATGGTTACTCTTAAACTATATTCGCAATCGGTCACATAAAGCACTCCGGTCACCAGTCTAGCGTCATAACTCTGTTCCCAGTCCCGCTCTCTGTGCTACCGCCGCAAATCCGCCCGGGCCGCCGCATACGCCCGTCCGTTGCTAATCCGGCGTCGGCGTCACTTCCAATTCGCCATATTGACAATCAATCTGTCTAGGTACTGCAACTTCCCGTAGTTGGCCGCCCAATAGTCCGGGCTGGCAATTATCCCGCGCTGAACAAGCACGGCAATAGCTTTTGTCACGTCGTCCTTGGTCAGCGCCGGGGACTCCGCCGTCTCCCATTTCATCCGCGTGGTATCAGGCAGCTTATTTCCCGCCGCAAACCACGAGTACTGCTTCCCGTCGGTAAACTCCATGTGCGGCTTATCTTGCGGCGTCCAGCTTCCGCCCCATACGCCGCCCATGCCCTGCCAGATCGCCCCGCATTTCGCGTAAAAGTTGTCGCTGTCGTCCCATTCCTGCCCCTTGATATTTCGGCAAATGTCGAATGCGCAGCGGTACATGTGCGGGCTGGTGGTCGTCCAGGTTACGACCGCGCCGGGGGCTGTCCGGCCCTGGGCATAAAGCTCCTTTTGCCGCTCGGGAGTACGGTATGTCTCCGTGATCAGCACGGGCAGGCCCGCCGCCTGGCATCGTTTCAAAAACTCGGCCGCCCCGCGCTGCATGACGGGACTTAGCTGGGTAATGTCCCTTATTGCCGATGCCGCCATAATTATCCCTCCCGTCAAAATTACACCAGCGGCTTAAAATTCTGGCTGTTGGTCAGCGTTTCCGGCACTTGGTCAATGGTCTTTACCTTCGCCGTTACCAACAAGCCGTACACCGACGCTATGGCGTCGCTTTCACCGCCTGCGCCGCTCATCTCGTACAAGTCCGCGACGGCGGCGCACAGCATGAGCAGGGGATTCTCCCCGCCTGCGTCCTGTTTCGGCGCGTTCTGCCACGCGGCGATCACGTTCTCCGTCCAGACTCCCTGGAAAAACTCCAGCAGCTCCGGCGCAAAAGCCTCCACCTTGTCAAACTCCCCCGGGCAGACCGCCATACGCTCAGGCAGGCCTACGTCCTCGCGCTGGCCGTCAACTTCCGTGTACCACTGTTTCCGCAGGCTAAAGCACATATCCGCCGTCTGATTGTCGTAAATAACTACATACATGCTGTCCATATAAATAATTCCCCCTCCTTATGCCAGTTTAAAGGATATGTGCATGTGTATCTGCCCCTGGGTTATGAACCCGTCAATATTGAGAGGCGCGCCGGCGGCCAGATTATCCCTTATCGAGACGGAAGCAGCGCCCGCGTTCGATAGGGCGACCGGGGCTTTCCCGTTCCAGGCCGTGTTGGTGTGCCATAGGATCCCGGCCACTGAGTCTGCGGCGGCGGGGAACACAAACGGGAACCCGCCTATCATGCACCCGCCCTCGCCGGCGGCGGGAATGTCGTTCACGCGGATATGCGCCCATAAATCAACGGCGTTTCCGGCCTTCGCATACGCCCCGGTTTGATACGCGTAGTTATATGTCCCGGCGGTCACCGCGCCGTAGATATACGGCGTAAAAGTCCCGGTCTCGACGGGAAAGTGGTAACTGTCCAGAAAATAGTTGTCCGCGTTGTTGTAGTACAGCTTATTGTCCCAAACCCCGTCGCCGGTGTACGTCGCAAACAGCCGCGTCCTTTTCGCGTTTTCATCCAGGAGAAGCACTGCCCTCATTACACTGCCGGCGTCGTACATCCTCAGCTGCGGGCTATACCCGACACTGCTGTTGGCTTTGAAATTTGCCGTCCCGAACATCACCGGGTTTGTGGCCGCCGCGAACGACTCGCCCTGTATCTGCGACAAAAGCTCTCTCGCCGCGTCCACTTCGGCCTGGAGCTGTCCCGCCAAGTCCGCTATCGTCTTCACGTAAATTTCCCCTATCCGCTTCATGTCCAGCAAATCAGAGTAAACCATGAAGTCATAGTACAGCGACGCCGTGACAATATCGCCCTGATATAGGTTCACATACCCCTTCACAAGCCCGATAGTGTCAAGGAGCGCGTCGCACAGCGTGTACGTTATCCCCGCCGCGGACAAAACGCCGCCATCTATGACGTTCACGCCGCCCGGCTTCTGGAACACCAGCTCGGCCCTTGAAAACGCCTCGTAGCTTATCTCCGCGCCGCCTTTGTATATCCTGTAGGTAAAAACGACGCTGTCATGGTTCGCCTGGTTAAGGCTTATATCCGTGTGCCTGGCTACCGGCGCGTTCAGGTCGAGCTTTATCAGTTTCTCAATCACTGCGGACATCTCCGTCCCCCTTAATTAAACTCAATGACCTGCCAATAAATGGTGCTGACGCCGGTAGAAATGTGCACGGTTATCACGCCCGAACCTGTAAGTTCCGCGCCGGCTCCGTTGGTACCCGTATAAAACAAAAGCGCCTTGCTCATGTTTACCGCAACGATCGAAACGGTCGCGTCAGTCGCCTGTCCCATATTCGGGGATCTGTATACGCCTCTCTGCACATTTTTAACCGGGCTTACGGGCCGCGCCAGTATCTCGTTCTCCAGCGTCTTTATGTAGTTCATCACCGTCGTCGTGTCCGCCGCGGTCGGGCTGGCCTTGCCGATGATATTGGCCGCGCCGAGTATCCCTTTCAGGTACGCGATAACCGAGAACCCAGTCCCTTGCGTCGTCGCCGCCGCGTCCGCCCGCTGGCCAAGCGTCGTGTCCAGCGGGACTTGCAGGTTGCTGTTTATCCTCTTAACTTCCGCCCAATTCATATAACCCCTCCTAGGCCACCGTTTCAGTCACACTGCCGTCGGCGTTGAACGTGACCGTCTTTGTCGTGCTCAGCTGCACCGTCGTCCCGTTGCTCTGCCACAGCGTGAACACTTCCGTGGTACTCGCCGCCGTGGCCGTCGTCACGCGCTGCGCGATCTTCGTCCCGCCGGCGGTCTTTGTCAAAAGCTCCGTGATCGTGTTTCCGTCCGCGCTCTGCGTCATTTTGTACGTCGTGCCCGGCATCATTTCCGTGTTGTCGAAGTAAAACTGGGCCGCTAATACAAGGTCGGTCTGCGCGCCGCCGAACCAGTTAGCGAACTGCGCGCTTTCCGCGTTATATTGCGCCAGCCACTTTGCCGCCTGGTCAGCCATCTGCGCGTTCCACGCCGCGTCCTGGTTCGTTTTCGTCGTGTTCCATAAGGCGTTCCAGTCCGCGATCTTCTGGTTGAGGTAATTCTGGTACTGCGTGAAAATCGCCGTGGTGTCCACCTGCTGCCCAAGATACGTCACGATCCCGCAAAGGCTGGTGTTCAGCCTGGTATCCAGGATGTTGGACTGGGATATGGATCTCGCGTTCGCCGCCACGGAAATCTGCGCGAGCTGTATCTCCCACTGATCCGCGTTGCGTATCAGCGCGGGGGCGGCAGGCGTCGCGGAGGGCGTGCCGGTGTTGTAATACACGTCGATATTGCGGACGCCGGGAAGGCTGGAATGCCGCAGCGTCACCGTGTCGATCCTCGCGTACTGCGTCGAGGCCGCCGGGATGCCGAGGATCAGCTGTCCCTTGGCGAAAAAGCTGTGCCCCTGTATAAATGCCGAATTCGGCTTGGCCGTCTGCCCGACCGTGACGTTCATGTTCTGGGCCTTAACCTGAAAATTATCGGAAGGGTTGGCAAAAATCCCGTCCGATAAGAACGTAGCCCTGTCGATTGCAAAATCGTTCGCGGCCCAGTCCCGGTCATACGAGCCGTCCGGCTGTTTAACCGCGTCATACGGGAACGACGCGACCTGCGTAAAG
>Ga0123354_10005254_pt1 | contig 18757 bp, 6 predicted proteins | sample TergutLab28metaG_2_FD_97872 | JGI IMG/M metagenome (GOLD analysis project Ga0123354, IMG submission 97872) | Labiotermes labralis P4 segment gut microbial communities from Petit-Saut dam, French Guiana - Lab288 P4 | ecosystem: Host-associated > Arthropoda: Insects > Digestive system > Gut ...
GGCTGCGCAAAGCTTGTGGTGTTCTGCAACCCTTCGGACGACAACCCCTTCATGGCCGGGGCATTCCACGGCGTGACGGAGACCGACACTGTCATCAACGTCGGAGTGAGCGGCCCCGGCGTTGTGAAGAACGCGATCGCAAAGGTAAAGGGAGAGAATTTCGAGGTCCTTTGCGAAACGATAAAGAAGACCGCTTTCAAAGTGACAAGGGTCGGCCAGCTGGTAGCAAAGGAAGCGTCCAGGCGTCTCAACGTGCCGTTCGGCATTGTGGACCTTTCGCTCGCTCCGACCCCGGCTGTCGGCGACAGCATCGCCGACATCATTCAGGAGATGGGGATGGAATATGCCGGCGCTCCCGGGACGACCGCCGCTCTTGCCATACTCAACGATCAGGTGAAGAAGGGCGGCGTTATGGCGTCATCCTATGTCGGCGGGCTGAGCGGGGCTTTCATTCCCATATCGGAGGACCGTTCGATGTCGCATGCTGTGGAGATCGGCGCCCTGACCTTGGAAAAACTTGAGGCCATGACGTGCGTCTGCTCGGTGGGCCTGGACATGGTCCCTGTGCCTGGAGATACGAGCGCGGAGACGATCTCCGGGATAATCGCGGACGAGATGGCGATCGGGATGATCAACCAGAAGACCACCGCCGTGAGGATAATTCCGGTCTGCGGAAAGAAGGTCGGGGACACGGCGGAGTTCGGCGGCCTCCTCGGCAGTTCTCCGATCGTTCCTGTCAGCAGATACGGGTGCAAAGACTTCATCGACCGCGGCGGGAGGATACCCGCTCCGATACACAGTTTCAAGAACTGATGCAAGCCGTTCCGGAAAAAAGCTCGGCCGCATGAGCTTATTTTGCTCTTCCTGATTGGCGAATAGTATTTTTTATTGCTTTGCGATGTATGTCGGGTCAGAGATAACATGGATGCGGATGGTGTTTTTTGCGACAGGCTGATAAGGGACCTTAAGAAAGCGGCCGGTGCAGTCAGGCACGCCGAGGACGTCCTGGTCGTCACCCACATCGATGCCGACGGCATAGCGTCCGGGGGGATCGCTTCCGCCACGCTCAGCAGGCTCGGGAAAAAATACAAAATAGCGTTCGAAAAGAAGATCACAGAAGACACCATCGCCATGATCAACGGGTCGACCGAGGATATCGTATGGATCTGCGACCTCGGCAGCGCATACCTCTCCGAATTCAAAAGGCCTGAGATCATCGTTACCGATCACCATGTCCCGGACCCGGAATGGGTAAGCAGGCAGACATCCATAGAGGATTTTGATAACGTCCACCACCTGAACCCCCATACGTATGGTATATCCGGATCATACGAGGTCTGCGGTGCCGGCATGACGTACCTACTTTCAAAGGCAATAGACCCAGACAATAAAGACCTGGCATATCTTGCCGTCGTAGGCGCCGTCGGCGACCTTCAGGACAACAGAGAGTCAAAACTGATAGGGTACAACAGGGCGATCCTGCTGGAGGCCGTTTCGGAGGGAGATATCGTTATCGATGAGGACATTCGGTACTTTGGACGCGACTATCGGCCGCTTGCCCAGTTCCTTCAGTTCAGCAACGACCCTCCGATTCCCGGGATAAGCGATAACGGCCCCGGATGCAATGCGTTCTTTTCCGACCTCGGCATACCTCTGAAGAAGGACGGCGAGCTGAGGACATGGAGAGACCTGACCCCCGCCGAAAGGGAAACGGCATCCGGGCGCCTTCTTTCACGTATCAGCGAGGAGGAACTGAGAAAAAGGCTGTTCGGCGAGATCTACACCATAACAAGATATGAATCGCACACCGGGCTGAGGGACGTGAAAGAATTCGCGACGGTGCTGAACTCGTGCGGAAGGTACGATGATGCGTCGACCGGCCTCAGGATATGCCTCGGCGACATGACGGCGCTGGAAGACGCCGAAAGGAACCGCTCTGACCATAGAAAGCACATCTCCTCCGCTCTCAGCTACATAAAGGAAGGCGGCCTCCTCAGGGAACGCAGGTTCATACAATACTTCGATGCCGGCACAGAGGTCAGGGAGACGGTCATCGGCATAGTCGCGGGGATACTGCTCAATTCCGGTGACGCGAACAGGATGCTCCCTATCTTCGCATTCGCAGAGGCGGATGACGGGATCAAGGTGTCAGCGAGAGCGAACCGTGCACTCACGGACCGCGGTCTGGATCTTTCGTTCATTATGAAGACCGCATCCGAGATCGTGGGCGGTTACGGGGGAGGCCATAAGGTCGCCGCCGGAGCCACCATACCGACCGGAAAGGAAGAGGAGTTCCTGGATATCGTTGAAGACCTCGTTTCCTCTCAGATCATTTGAGAAGGGTATAGAGGATCGCCTTCTGCGCATGCAGGCGGTTCTCCGCCTGATCGAACACAACGCTCTGCTCTCCGTCCATGACCTCTGCGGTGATCTCTTGCCCCCTGTGCGCGGGCAGGCAGTGCATGACTATGCAGTCCTTCTTCGCCAGCGCAAGCAGGTCGGAGTTTATCTGATACATGCTGAATGTCTTGATCGCCTTTTCCAGCGGGGTGCTGTCACCCATGGACACCCAAGTGTCTGTGTAAAGGATGTCGGCATCTATGCATGCCTCGGTCGGATCATGCGATGCAATGATCTTGCTTCCGTTAGCGTCCGCTATGCGTGCAGCGCCCAGCATTATCTCCGCGTTCGGCATTCTCGTCGCCGGACAGCATGCCACCATGTCCAATCCCATTATCGCGCAGGAATAGAGAAGGGAGTTGCAAACGTTGTTCCCGTCCCCAAGGTATACGAGCTTCTTGCCACGGAACGATCCTTTCCTTTCCTTAATGGTGACCATGTCCGCAAGGGCCTGACAGGGGTGTTCCAGATTGTCAAGGCCGCTTATGACCGGTACGGTCGCGATCTCTCCGATCCTGTCCATCACTCTGTAGTCATAGGCACGGTACATTATGCCGTGGACGAATCTGCTCATGACCTTTGCCGTGTCCTCGACCGTTTCCCCGTGACCCATATGCATGTTTGAAGCATCGATGTACAGCGCATGGCCTCCGAGCTCTGTTATGGCGACATCAAAGGATATCCTCGTTCTGGTGCTTGGTTTTTCAAATATCATTATGAGCGTCTTGCGCGAGAGCGGCGCGCCGTGATTGCCGCGCTCTTTCTTGAGGGTGATGGCCAGATCTACAAGGTCCGGCCATTCGTCCTTCATATCTAACACTGAAATCAGATTTCTCTTAGCCATGGTGCACCAATCGAGTCCTTCCATAATAACACTTATGCTTGATGCGGGACGGTCTCGACTAAATCCCGCAGCCCCCCATCTGCTGCGGCGGATGGGGGACAGCGGCGTTGAAGATGTTTATAAACAGCTTGTTGCGCTTCGGTCACGGCCTCCTTTCTCAGTCCTTATCGTACCGCCAGTAGCTCAGCGCTACAACGATCAGCGCTACAACGAACAGACCTATTGCCAAAGGCGTCCACTTGTCGACCAGGCCGATGCTGAGGGTCAAGTCTTCAGTAATGAAGAATATCACCAACGAAAACGTGCCTATGGCAAGTGCTGTTATCCTGAGGATAGTGGCCTTACTGAGGCCCTCCTTGTCCTTCTTCCAGCGTTCCCTTCCGGCCACTACTGCGAACGCTCCGATCAACATTGCGAGGATCGCGCAGATGAGGTTGACGACCGCCCATTCTCCGGCGCCGCCGTCTGAGGTCAGGTGGGCTATCAGATAGATGTCATGGTCTGCATTGAAGAAATGCAGCTCGATTTCATCTGATTCTACATCCCCCGTCCATTCGACGAATTTGTATCCTTCGCCTACCGCGATCGTCACATACAGGTCAGGAAGGTCCGTCCGCAGAACTATCTGCTGAGACCTCTCGAATCTGCTGTTCTGATCTGAGGAGCGGACGCGGTATTCTGGGATGCCGTTCCCTCCCTCGACATCTACGACCAACAAGATCACGCGCGGCCCGCTGACGACCTCGATCACATGGTTGCTGTTAACATTTGTGAAAGTGTATAAGCCGGATGCGACCTGCTCTGATGACAATGCAACGCTGTCCACGTACACTGCGGAGATCTGATATCCTGTCATTGCCGAGAATACGAACGTTCTGTCGCTCCTTGATGGCACGCTGACGCTTCCGCTTGGGTTTATCGTCGAACCATCATCCGAGGTGGCCGTGATCGTGTATGATCTGCCCGAAGAGTTGACGGCGGCGAATATCGCGGTCGCGTTGTAGTCTTCCGATCTCAGTATCGAGAACGTAATAGACTCGCCTGCGGCATCTTCCGCCCACTGATCGAACCTGTATGAGGTGCTGGACGGCGCTGCGGCGAAGCTCACTAACGGTTCCGGCTCCTTCGGAACAAAGAACACCTGGGAGTCGTTTGCAGCGACATGCCCCTTCACTTCGTCATAGCCGAACGATGCCGAACCGCCTGTCGTGGTGGAAAGCGTGAGCTTCCACACTTTATCCTCGTCATCGAACACAGCTTCGGCTGTGGTGTCAGTGTCGGTACTGAACGTAACTGTGCTGTTTGCGATGTTATCGATATCGGCGTTGTCGATGCTGGCCCAGTGAATGAACGCGTATCCCGCCTCCGCTGAGGCCATGAGGTCCACCGGGACGTTCTTCGGGATGAAGAAGCCCTCGGACAGGCCCGCGTCAACATAGTCTGTTACCCTTGATGCGCCGGAACCGTATCCGAAGGATGCTGACCCTCCGGTGCCGGCGGAGAGTGTGAGCCTCCACAGACTTGTCGCGGCTGCGAACCTTGCTGCCGCTGTGGTCTCATTGGTTATTTCAAACGATAGCTCAGGGCGGGCGAGACTGTTTATCTCAAGGCCCTCGATGATCCAGTTGGTGAACTCGTTTCCTGCGGCGGGCGAGGCGGTAAGGTCCACCGAACTGTTGTTCGGGACATAGAAAATCTCGGACGTTCCCTCGGCGGCCGACCCTGTGATCGTCGATGCGCCGGAATCATAGCTAAAGGAGGCTGCCCCTCCGTTACCGGCAGAGAGCGTGAATTTGCTTACATTGCCCAATTCATCGAACACAGCCTCGGCAGCGGTATTCGTATCGGTACTGAACGTAACAGTGCTGTTCGCGACACCATCGATATCGGTGTTGTTGATGCTTGTCCAGTAAATGAACGCATGTCCCGTGTCCGCTGAGGCAATGAGGTCCACCGGGATGTCCTTCGGGATGAAGAAATCCTCGGACGGGCCCGCGGCGACCGGACCGCCGGTCATCCTCGATGCGCCCGTGCCGTAGCCGAAGGATGCCGTTCCCCCTGTACCGGCGGAGAGCGTGAGCGTCCACACGTCGCCCTCGGCGTAGAACACGGCTGTTGCCGTGGTGTCTTTTGTTATCTCGAATGACACCGCGGGGCTGGCGATGCTGACGAGGGGGTCATTGCTGGTCCATCCGGTGTGTACGTATCCCGCGGTGGCAGAGGATGTGAGGTCCACCTGCGACCCCTTCGGGATGTTGAAGTCCTGAGAGACATAAGCTGCGACAGATCCCCATCCGCCGCTATAGCTGAACGATGCAGACCCTCCCTCGGTGGCGGCGAGGGTAAGCTTCCACAGACCGGCTGCGGGGGCAAAGTTGGCTGTGACCGTTGTGCTAATTGCCATACCGAATGACGCTATGGGGGCGGCTAAGCCGTCGATGCCCGAGTTGTCGCTGGTCCAGTTGACGAACTTTTCTGTGGAAACTGTCTCAAAAGCGTTCAGTCTGACGGAATCCGTCTGCTCCATAGGAATTATGCCGGTAAAGTCTGCGATCGTCGGAATGGTCACACCGCCCGTCACGATGCTCACGCTGACACGCCCGGTGCCCGTCTTTCCGACTGTGAGGTACGTCGTTGTAGCGAGGTCAGCAGTGAAATATGTTGTGAGAACATGGGTGCCGCCGGTCTCCCTTACACTCAGCTCATTTGTCATGTGCGTTACGCCGTCATATACAATGAACCTGAATGCTCCTGAGCCGGGCTCTGTTTTTTCGACAGCTCTTACGGGCACGGCCGTGCCGTTGTCTACCTGGAAAGTGAGGGTTGTCTCGGTGTAGCGTTCTTTCGAATTCAGCTCGAAGTACACGCCGCCTACTCCCACCGTAGCCAGAGTAAGGGAGTATGTGCCGAGGGCGTTCGTAAAGTTCGCCTCGATCACAGCGTCCGCTGTAATGGATAAAGGCCTGGCGGTTGTCAGCGTATCGTTGTGCACGAAGAACTGGAAACGCCCAGTGCTGCCGCTTACAAACCTATCTATGGTTGTCGTGACGCCGTTGTCAACGTGCAGGACATACTCAGGGGTTGCGGTGCTGCTCATGAACTGTCCTGTTGGGCCGCCGTCAAGGCTGAAAGTAATGTAGCCGTTGCCTAATGTGGACAAATTCAAGGTATAGATGTTGGTGTCATCTGCCGTGAAGCGCGCGGTCACCAAACGAGGCTGTATGGTGCCTGCGGGCACAGAGAAGGTCTCTCTGAAATCTATTGTCGGCGCGTTTGCACCGACAGCGATCTCATAGTACTGGAAGAACGAACCGTCCGGCTCGTTGCCGATGCTGATGCTGTTCGTACGGTCAACGTACACCGACCATTCGGGTCCGGAGTACTTCCCGCTGAATACCCCCGGGACCACGAAAGTGATGTACCCTGAACCGGTCGTTGCCAATGCGATCTCATAAACTGTCGAACTGTTCGTGAAGACCGCAGTGACCTCATGGGTTTCGGGGGAAGACGGCGAATAGACGATAGTGTCCTCAAACACCTGGATGCCATCTTCTATGAACACGTTGAAGTACTCTCCGGCGTTCCTCGTGTGGCCGACCGTCACTTCATCTGTGATATCGGCATATACCGTGCGCGTGCTTCCGGCGACTGACCTGAACTGGCCTGTCACTCCGAGGTCCCGGTATTCATAAGTAATATTCCCGTTTCCAATTGTGGACAGGATCAGTGTGTAAACATTGGTCTTGTCACTCGTGAAATAGGCAGTGATCGTCCTGTTGGGAACGGCGGTGTTTATGTCCACATTCAGGGTCGCAGTAATGATGAGTGTCGGCTGGTTGCCCTGCATGTATCCTATGAAGTACCCGTCGCCCAGTTCATCTTCTATGTGTCCTACCGTTACGCCCTCTGTCGTATCAACCGTCAGAGTATAGGTATCGGTGCCGACGGACTGATATTTTGCAACTTCTCCGGGGCCCATCGTGCTCAGGCGGAACGTTATGTACCCGTTTCCGACGGTTCCCAGAGTCACTTCGTAAGTGTTTGGAGTGCTGGTAAAGACCGCTGTCACAGAGTGCGAACCCGTTGTTGTGTCTGCCGGGAAGGTCAGTTCGGAGTACGTTAGAGGTCCTTCGGAGAACAGATCGCCTCTATAGTTGTAATATTGGAATGCAAATGAACCCGCGGCCTTTCCTATCACGACCTCGTCCGTCACATCCACATACAGCCGGAACGGAGACGCCGGCGTATTGCTGACGTTAACGGGGATGCGGCTCCCGATCGTATAGGTGATCTGCCCCCCTCCGAGTCTTGAGAGATCGATGCTGTAGCATTCTCCTGATGTGAAGTACGCTGTCACAAATTGTTCTTCTCCCACCATCCCGGATATGGTGAACGGCGTGTTCCTAGACACAGGGGGTTGCCCCTGGATCTCATAGATGAACTGCTGGAAATGCTGGCCTGTTTCCACGACATAGCTTATGGTGGCCGAGGTGCCCGGATCGTCCATCGTGCCTCCGGTGATCGGTAACCTTACACTGTCGCCCGGAGTCTCGCTTTGATAGGTGTAATCATACAGGCCGATCGTGATGGTGATTTGACCATTGCCGACCGTCTCAAGCGTCACATAGTATGGGTTTGCAATGAACGCTGCCTCTATCGTTTGATTTTTGTACTTTGCGCTCTCCGGTTCCAACGGAGAACTTCTTGTGATAGCTGCCGTACTGCCTTCTATGGTCTGAATGAACCACCTGAACTTGCTGGTGGAGGTAGTCTCCTGGTACCAGATGTCCACGTCCGTTCCTTTGTCCACATACAGCTGCATTGCCGAAAACCCTGAGTAGGAACCCATCGGGTCGCTTTCGATCTTATATGTGATGGCACCTCCTCCGGTAGCGCTGAGTGACAGGGTATAGTAGTCGGTCCCAGTGAATCTTGCGACAATATCGTGATAGGAGGAGACCAAAGGCGACAACGAACCGCCCGGCCAGCTGACCGATTGCGAAGGGGGGACATTCACTGTGTAGATGTAATACATGAACTTTGTATCAGGTTCCGGTGAATTGCCGATAATAAGCGATGTGCCCATGTTGAGCCTGAACTCCAAAGATGTCCGGCCAGGGGTAGCTTCGGAGTTGAAACTGCCCATATCATATCCATCGATCGTGTATGTTATTGACCCGGAACCGACCGTGGAGAGATTGACTGTGTAACTGTTAGTGCGGCTGGCGAAATACGCGATAACGTTCACAGTAGCGTTCGCTGCCAAAGACACATTGTCCCGAATATCCAGGTAATCTTGGTCATCCGGGAAAGTGACGACGCTGTTCAAAACAAAGAACTCGAATTCCGTCGTTGCCGCGTTGGTCTCCTGATACGTGACCTTCACATCCGTGCTGAGGTCCACGGGGACCCTGAGCGGTGCCGTGCCGGTGTACCACAGAGGAGGATCGGCCTCGTTGATGACCAATCCTATCGCCCCGCCGGACGATACATTCGTGGAGATCGACAGCGTATATTGCTGTCCCGTGGTGAAATATGCGATCGCCTTATACGTTCCGTTCTGAACGCCCGGAAGGACGCCTGGGATCTGCAATTCTGCTCTTTGCAGTGTTACCTCTGATAGGTTGTTTGTGTACTCAAAGTATTGGAAACGCGTCACATTCGGGTTGCTTTCCTGCCATCCGACGGTCACAGCGATAGTGACGTCTATGGGTATAGTGTACGGCCCGCCTTGCACGACCTCTATCTGACGGCCCGGCCGTCCTTCTGTGAAGGTAACAGAACCATCACCGACGGTCCCGACCACGAGGTCATATGTGGTGTTTGTCGTAGTGAAGTACGAGGTTATTTCAACGGTGTCTCCGGCGCTCGGGGCGGCCGTTTCTACTCCGATGGTGAACACATTAAAGAGCTCGCCGTAGAACGGGGTGCCGGTGGATCTGAATAGACCGTATTTGAAATATTGGAATTTTCCTGAACTGTTGTAATAGCCTATGTCCACTATGCTGCCGACATCCACAGGTATATCTGCCGCCTGATAGCCTACGCTGCGGACCCCTGTGTTGTCAATGTTGTATGTTATCCCTCCGCCGGCTTCCGTGAACAGACTCAGGTAGTATACGTCGTTGGATTCGGTGAAAAAGATGTCCACCGTCACTGTGGTGTTCGAAGCAACCGATCCGGAAGGTATTACATACTGAGGAGACAGCGGCCATGTGCTTGAGCCGCCTACTGTCACCCTCATACCTTGGAAAAGACCGCTGCCATTAACCGCGGTTATATCGACATCTCTGTACACATGGACAATGTAGCCGAATTCATCTTCCTCGGGAATATCGATCCCGTCCAAGATATCAGCCGTTCCGCCGCCGTGTATGTTGACCACCAGCGTGTAAACTAAGAAGCTTTCGGTGAAATAGACCACAACGCTGTAACCTTGTGCCGTGTCGAGTATCACATTATCCATTGGGTATTCGTCGAAAGGTATACCGTCCACCGTGTAACCTGTATACAGAGGGAATAAAATGTCATACTCTTCCATGTTCACTATCGTGCCGGAAGTGTCCGTTATGTCCACATACAGTATCCTTGGTATCGGTACCCCGGCAATAAGGCCGGGACTGCTGTATCTGCCCATAGGGTCGGTGCCGTGCTTGAAGGTGATATACCCATCACCAACGGTGGCCAGACTGTGTGCGACCACATCGTCTTTGTTTTCTGTGAACTTCGCTGTTATGTTGTAAATATCACCCGGACTCCCCGTAAAATAGGGTATACTGAACATGGATTCCGCGGACCCGTTCCTCTCATAAACAAAGTACTGGAAGAATCCATCGTTGGGACCGCCGTCGCTATACCCTATCGTCGCGCCCTCGTACGGATCGACCCAAACGGTCCTCGGAGAGGTGTCCCCTCTGAAACTGATCATAGGGTCCCCCCCTATCTGGTATGTCAATGTGCCTTTGTCTATCGGTGCCACATTCAGGTTCAGCTGATAATCGTCCGCCTTGTTGTCAGTGAAAAGAGCCATTATGGCCGTTTCTCCGGTTATGGGGGGCGGATAGCTATATTCGATGCTGGTCAAAGGAGTGCCCTGGGCCGCGACCCGGGGCCCACTGCCCTCGGCCACAGTAAAATACTGGAAGTGTCCGTTTATCTCTCTTGCACGCACGGATGCGCTGTCGTTCATATCAAGAGGTATTACGCGGTTCTGCGTGGTGTTGCTGTACTCGATGACCACGGAAGGGTACGACGAGGCGCCGTCAAAGATCTCGGCGATTATCATACCGCTGCCTGCCACTCCGAGAGTAAGGTTGAACGTATCGGATGTGTCTGTAAAGTACGCTATAGCAACGTGGTCGCCCGCTAAAGGCGACGGCGCCTGGAACTGAACAGCACCGTCTACCATGAAGAACTGGAACCTGCCTCCGTCCGCTCTGTACCCTACCTGGACAACATCGCTGCTGTTGATAGGGAGATTGAAATTGACTCCCGGACTGGGGCTTTGGTATTCTCCAGCTATGTCTCTCATGGCGAATGTCACATATCCGGACCCATACGTGCCCAATGTAAGAGTGTTCGGCGTACTGCTTTCGGTAAAGTGTGCTGTCACAGCCTGATTCCCTTTGTCTTGTGTGATGGTCATCGTGGTCGCAAGGATCACATCTGTGACCTGAGGCATATCATATTTGTGAGCATAAAATTGGAATAAGCCCGGCCCCGCTATCCTATTGATCGCAACTGTGTCCGTAGGCAGCAGGGGGATCTTTACCGGCCCGGTCATTGCTGTCAAAGGAACATTCTCCGATCTGCCGCTGATGTTGAAGGTCATTGTCCCGTTGCCGACCACATCCAGAGTAAGTTCGTAGGGTGCCGTGGTATAATCGAGGAAGTACACATCCACGACATACTGCCCGCCTAAGGCCAACAACTGAGCGTTATCGGCGTAGACAGATAATTGGGGAGGAAGTCCGCCCCCGAAATTATATACGGGGTTGGCACCGTTAAGGGTCCACACAGCATACTGGAGATTTCCGCTGAAGTAGGTTATGCTGAATCCTTTGTAAAGGTCAGGCATGATCATTCTTGTAGCTGTTCCGGTTGAAACTATTGTCTCAAGCGGATCGCTGCCGATGCCCAACCCGATAGAACCGATGCCGTGCACGTTCACTGTCAATGTATAGTAGTTTGTTTGGTTATCCGTGAATATGGCCCTTACCGTGTGGTCCTTATTGTCAGCGAATGTTTCTATCGGTCCGGGGAGCGAATATGCTGTCGTGGTATCTCTGTCAATGAGGTAATGCTGGAAAATACCGGAACCGGCGATGTATCCTATTTCCGTGACCACACCTTTGTCCACATAGAGGGCATAGGGATCGCTGCTGGAGTAGATCATCCATGGATATGCTGAGCCTCCGATCCTGTATCTTATTGAGTTGCCGCTCGTTACGGAGATGGCTAGCATATACACGTCGGCGATATCGGTGGCTGCTGTGAAATTGACCGTCACCGAAGTGTCCCTGCTTATTACTCTGGTAAAGGAAGGGTTGTGGATATATTCCGTACCGCCGATGTCGGTGATAATGAAGTTTTGGAAAAATCCTTCACCGTAAGCGGTCACGGTCACCGTGCTTCCTACCTGCACTTTAATGGCAGGTATCGGACCGGGACCGAACGACCTTGTGTCTATTGACCCGGGCCACCCCACAACATCGATCACAGCGTATCCGGACCCGACTATGCTGACAGTAAGATCGGACGTCGGCGTTCCGTTCGTGAAATATGCCGTTTCCGTATAGTTCTTGTCGATTGGTGGTATGTTGTTTACGGGATCGGGTATGATAATCGTCCTTTCTGTCGTTGTTACCGTTCCGATATAGAACATGAAGTCTCCGGGGCCGTCGGTCGCTGTTATGGACACATCATCGCCCGCGGTGACTTTGATTGTCCTCGTGCCTAAGGACTGTGCCTGAGAGGATACACCTCCCACGGTGACGGTCACGTTCCCGGCTCCGACGACCGTTGTCGTCACATCAAAGGAATTATCTGTTTCGTAAAAATATGCGTTCAGGGAAGTGTTCCCGGTTGGAGTCAGGGATATTGTATCTACCCCTACTGCACGACCGGCCCAGTAACCGAAAGTATAACCAGGTTCGGCGGTCGCTCTGACCCAAAGCGTGCTCCCGATGGGGACGGTTATTTTATTGCCGACACGTGGGGAATAGCTTGAGCCGTTGTCCGTGGAGAATGTGAAAGTGCCTCCTCCCTCGGGCACGGCGGTCAGAGTGACGACCGCGCCGAGTATGAATGTTGCCGTTACATTGACGGTGGTGTTTGCAGGCATATTTGAGATAATGCGCCTGTTCTGAGTATCGGTGTTCCCTGCCGCTCCGCCCCAGCCGCTGCTTGTGATCGGCAGGTATCCGTTATCGGAGTCGGGGATAGCTGTGATACGGACATTGAATCCCGCCGGTATCTTCACCTGTTCAGAATAGCTGACCGGGCCTATCCAGCTCATGCTCGGGCCCTGTATCTCAAATGTGAACCAGCCTGCGCCCGGAGGAACAGCTTCCAAGACAAGCGTCGGGTCCGTATCCCGTGTGAACACCGCGTTCAATGTCATGTCATCTTGCAGCTCTATCAGATCGGTCTCGGAATTGGTGCTCCAGTCCTCGTTTGCCACCCAGAATGTGAACGAATACGTTCCCGTCGGTATCGCTGTTACAGAGACTTCCGTGCCGATCGCGAAATACTGCGGGCCGGTGTAGTCGTGCGCGCCATCAACGCCTTCCACTTGGAATGTGAACACACCCGCTCCGGATGGGACCGCGTTGACTGTGAGAAGGGCTGCGTTGGAAGGGTCTTCGAAGTATGCTGTGACCGTTCTGCTTCCTAGCGGGCCTGCCGTTGGAGGGACCGGGACGGTCACATAGGTCGTTGCTCTGAATACGCTCGGGTCATCTCCTCCGTCCCACCGCAGGAAAACTTTACCGGCAGCTGCCATCGCTTGGAAATGGAAAGTGTCCCATGGTCTGCCGGTCAGAAGGCCTGTGTAAACAGGAGACGACTCTGAGACCGGGGAGTTCATAGAATACAGAACGGTGCCGTAAGAAGACGACGGATCAATGACCACATTGATAGCGAACGTGAACACCGACAGATCCGGATAGCCCCCGTTCCAGAGCCATTGCCCCTCTTTCCAAGTAGGGCCAAAGCTGTTAATGTTCCTGATCTGTGTATCGTTAAGGCTCGTTCCCACTGTATGGTTCGAAGGCGGATTTATTGCAGAATCACTGTTGTAATAGGAATTTACTGCATTTCCCGCTCCTGTCAGATGGCCTCCGAAATAACCTCCTTTATCCTCAGCCAGATTTGTGCCGACAGTGCCTGTGGAATAAGCGTTATTGATCGTGGAGACGGACTCTCCTACTAACCCTCCTATGTACCCGCCCTGCGCGTTGGGTTTATCGACTCTATAATACACATTGCTCCGCGAGTACACATCTTCCAGGGGCGTGTTCGAATAACCGGCAAAACCGCCTACGCGTGCGTACAAAGTGTTCGAAGGGAAATCGTTCTCTCCCCACACGCTGCCGGCCTCTCCGCATCTGGTTATCGACCCGCCTGTTGTGTATCCGATGAAACCGCCGACAATGGGTTCAGACTTGCCGACAGTGAGGCTCACGCTGCATTCGGACAGCGAGGCATCAATGATGTTGTTTTCCCCGTATCCTATCAGACCGCCGACACATGAATAAGGGGTGGCGGTGGGCCCGTTCGAATCTCCGCCGATAGTTACATTGATCTTAGAGAAAGCGTAAGTTATGTTGCTTTCCGATACAAAGCCCGCAAGGCCGCCGGCGTTTGCATGTACGGTACCGCTCAAGTTGAAATTGATGCCGGCGCCATCAATGGAAACGTTATAGATTGTTGATCCTGTGATGTATCCTGCGAGGCCTCCCACATAGAGAGGGGAGGTGTTGGTCACAGGAGATATGGAGTTGCCGAGCAATATGCGCAGATTCTTCACTTCTGCACCGTTAAGATATCCAAAAAATCCTGTATACTGAGACTGCGTGACGGTGCCGAGAGTTATTGTGTGCCCATTACCGTCCAAATGACCCCGGAATGGATTAGCGGCATTACCTATCGGTGTCCACCCATTGCTTACGGTTATGTCATTGACGAGTTTGAAATAATTATCCCGGTACAGGCTCAGCGATGCCAGGTCTCCCTCGCTTTCCAAAATATAAGGGTCGGTTTCCGATCCTAACCCGGAAAGCGCATGCGAATCGTCGGTTGCCAACATTAACAGTCCAATAGATGCGATCGCAACCGTCATGACGGCAATCGCCATGACTTTTGTGTAGACCGCTTTTTTACTCTGGTCACTTAATCCCATCAAGCTTCATTCTCCACTTTATGTATATTGTTGTAAACCACCATCACAACAGTTGATAGTCCTTTCTGATGGTAAGAGCCGTGTCTACATATAACTATATCGTCTCTATATTTAATACGTCGAAAATTGTTATTCATATGAAAGTTCATTCGGCCTGACCAGGTCTTTTCAGGCTCCTGGAATCAAGTCCGCGGCGGGCGATATTATTTTAATGAGTATTACTATACCCCCTTTTAGTAACACCCACTTTTTGAGATGAACAGAGCTGAACACCCCTCGGACGAGACGCTGGGGGTGGTACGACGATGCTATCTTGATCCGGCAAAATGGCGGTCTGACGCTGAATATGCCTTGAAATGTATAAATGTGGAACAAGATCGTCCCATTTCTTGAGGTCAGTCTCCGGAGAAGGTCCTGCGGATGTCCTCTATCTCGTCGCGTGGAATGTGGCAATAGCCGCTGGGATTCTTATCCAAATAATCCTGATGATAATCCTCCGCGGGAAAATAGTTCTCCAACGGGACGGCTTCCGTATGAAACTCACCATGCTTCTCCTTTTCTTTTTTGACGTAGGAGGTGACAGCCTCTCTTGCGGCTTCGTCCGACCAGTAAATGCCTGTCCTGTATTGTATGCCTCTGTCATTCCCTTGGCGGTTCAGTAAAGTGGGGTCGATCACCATAAAGAAGGCCTCCAGAAGGCGCTCTAAACTGACGATCTGCGGATCATAGCATACTCTGACCACCTCGCAGTATCCGAATTTGCCTGAACATACCGTCATGTAATCCGGAATTATGAGCTTGTACCCATTGGCGTAGCCGCATTCTGTATCGGTCACTCCGCGTATCACTGAGAATACCTTCTCCAGGCCCCAGAAACACCCTCCCGCCAGATAGATGACGGGACCGCCGCACGGAGCGGCACCCGATGCGTTTGACATTGGGCCTTTTATCAGATGGTCGAACTTATCTGTTTCGTTACCGCTGTTCGTGCTGGTTTGAGACACCTTACCGAAAAGTTTTATTAAGTGGCAGATATAATCGCAACCCTACACATGGCCGGGATAGGGTAGCTTGGTTATCCTAGGGGATTGTGGATCCCTTGACTCGTGTTCAAATCTCGGTCCCGGCCCCTACCTTTAACTTTTGTTGCACCGATACGGGAGTGATCAGATGGCATGGAAAGGAAAACTTAGGAAGATCGACGACAACCGGTGGGAGATACCTAAAGAGGAACTCCCCGGCATGAGAACGAACGCAGTGATCTATGCCAGTGAGCGCATGATCGACCATATCCGGGCTGATAACGCACCGCTGCAGGCTGCAAATGTGGCCTGCCTTCCCGGGATCGTCGGAAGCTCGATGGCCATGCCGGACATACATTGGGGTTATGGTTTCCCGATAGGAGGCGTCGCTGCTGTCAACGCGGACGATGGATCGATCTCCCCGGGAGGGATAGGGTTTGACATCAACTGCGGCGTCCGGCTCATAAAGACCGACCTCACTGTCGACGACCTCAAAGGGAAGGTCAACATACTTGTCGATGAACTGTATAAGAATGTGCCTTCCGGGCTGGGGTCAAAAGGGCTTACAAAGATCGGCAACAAAGAAATGGATGATGTTCTCGCGAACGGCTCCAGATGGGCCGTGGAGAACGGCTACGGCTGGGAACGCGATATAGAAGCCACCGAGGAAAAGGGAAAGATGCTGGATGCCGACCCTTCGACGGTAAGCGATAAAGCCCGCAAAAGAGGGATACCGCAGCTCGGCTCCCTAGGGTCAGGCAACCATTTTCTCGAACTGGATGTTGTGGATGACGTCTTCGATGAAGATGTGGCCAAGAAATTCGGACTGAAGAAGGGAGCGGTCACAGTCACAGTGCACTGCGGCTCAAGGGGATGCGGCCACCAGATCGCAACGGAATATCTTCAGGACATGGAGAGATACGTCAGGGACAACAAGATACAGCTTCCGGACAGACAGCTTGCCTGCGCCCCTCTGAATTCGAAATTGGGCGATGATTATTACAAAGCGATGTGCTGCGGCGCCAACTACGCATGGGCCAACAGGCAGATGATAACGCATTGGGTCAGAGAATCCTTCGAGAGCATCCTCGGGAACAGCGCGGAGGACATGGGCATGGATGTGGTGTACGACGTGGCGCACAACATCGCAAAGAAAGAGCGCCATGATGTGAACAGACATTCCGAGAATGTGCTGGTGCACAGGAAGGGATCCACCCGCGCGTTCGCCGCCGGGCGTCAGGAGATAACTCAAATGTACAGGGATGTGGGGCAGCCTGTGATCATTCCCGGCGACATGAAAATAGGAACGTACGTTCTGGTTGGAAAGAAGGGTGCGATGGAAGAGACGTTCGGCTCGACATGCCACGGCGCCGGGCGCAAGATGTCCAGAAAGGCGGCACTCAGCAATCTCAATGCATCCGATGTGAAGAACGAGATGAGAAAGAACAACATCTATCTCAGGAGCGGTTCGGACGAGGGCCTGCTTGAAGAGGCCCCGGCCGCATACAAGGACGTGGACGAGGTCATCAGGGTTGTCTGCAACGCGGGATTGACGGATAAAGTGGCAAAGCTCACTCCGATAGGGGTCGTCAAAGGTTGAACATCTTTCTTGAAGCCTTAAAAACGGCTTCCTTATGCTCCCCCGGAGAGGCCACCAGCAGGGACCACCCGAAGGTGTCCCTTGACTGCAGCGCTTTGGCGATGGGGGACAGCCTTGTCAGGGATTTGACCTTTCCCTCGGGGTCGAGTATCGATACATCGGTCTTCCCGATGCTCATGTTCGAAAGCAGTATTGACCTCGGGGGGATGTCGACCACAACGTCGGTGACGTCTACCCCTGCGCGGTCGGCTATCTCTTTTTCCAACTCTTTCCTTTTTTGATATGTTGTGTATTCAGCAAGATAAGGCAGCAGGTCCTCCGGCGTGTCTTCGCTGAAGAGGGTCAATGCGTTTTTGTAAAGCACCCTGTTCTGCACCGACCTTACTATCTTTGATGCCTTCCCTCCCTCTCCTATGAGACGTTCCATCAGGTCCGAGTCGTTCCAAAGATAGATCTCCTTCACGTCGATAGATGAGGCTTCGATGGATTTCTGCAGCATCATCTTGATTATCCTGACCGTCCTGTGGAAGTAGACGGATGAGTACATCAGGGACCTTGCCACCATCAGGCCTTCGGCGGCCGCTTTCCCTCCTTTTTCGATCACTATCCGGTCATTGTTGATCCTCATAGTGCCAATCAGCCTTTCGATGTCAACTTTGCCGTGAATCACGCCCGTATAATGCGCGTCCCTTACCAGGTAATCTATCTGGTCCGCATCGACCGGCCCGTGTATTATCTGGTGTATGAAGTCCTTTGGCGAGAAATGCGCCGCCCTCTTTCCGCCGCTGAAGGCATCCAGGCTCTCATCGGCAGCCTCAGGGTACATGATCAGCCCGCATACCTTTTCCGCATGGATCCCATTTTCTTCAAGGACCTCGGATATAGGCGGGACCCCTCCGAACAGATCTTCGTCCCTTTCAAGGTATGTCCTTATCTCGCCTTTGATGAGCTTTTCGGCCATTTCCATATGGTCCATCCCGGTGGCGTGCTCGACCACCTCCTCCGTCGTGTGGGAGAAGGGAGTGTGGCAGATGTCATGCAGAAGGCCTGCCATCCTTACGGCGACAGAATCCTCTTCGGACAGGCCTATCGAGGTCGCCATCCTGCCTGCCAGATGGTACGTTCCGAGAGAATGCTCGAACCTCGTGTGGTTCGCCCCGGGGAAGACCATGCAGCCGAGGCCCAGCTGTTTCACCGCCCTCAGCCGCTGCATCTCATGCCTGTCGAGGAACTTCGGAAAAGGTTCGTCCACTCTGATACTGCCGTGGATCGGGTCGTGTATCACTTTGTATCTTTCGGACATGCTCAATTCTCCCTGTAGGTTATTCTTAACTTCTCTATGCCCAGCCCGCTTGGGCTCAGCACCATCAGTCTGTCCGAGACCTCGGTAAAGGCCCCGTTCAGATCCCCGGCTATCTCAAAAAGACGTCTTGAAATGTCTTTTTTGACCGAGTCGCCTTCTGTGAATCGTGAAAAATCAAGGACCAGTA
>Ga0123354_10005255_pt1 | contig 18754 bp, 6 predicted proteins | sample TergutLab28metaG_2_FD_97872 | JGI IMG/M metagenome (GOLD analysis project Ga0123354, IMG submission 97872) | Labiotermes labralis P4 segment gut microbial communities from Petit-Saut dam, French Guiana - Lab288 P4 | ecosystem: Host-associated > Arthropoda: Insects > Digestive system > Gut ...
CTCCGTGGCCTTAGTCCGCACGCGAACTATACCGACAGAGCGGCCGCCGCCGGTCGACGAAGTTAGTGCCAACTTTTGCGGATAGAGGGGTGTCACGTGGTCAGCGCAACGGGTCCCCACAGCTAAACAGAACTATATATGAAATGTAAAACATAACATTGAAGTGCGTCCAGGTTTTGCATCTTGAACTTTTCTCAGATGGTCAGACCATTTAATCCGCCTGAGAACTCTTCTCTTGTTGTTTTCAGTCGATAACTGCACGACGTACATGTCACTGATTATTACGCCACATCACATTATTACGTAATTATAGTCAAATATACAGCAGTTATGGTATTAAAGGTTAAGACAGTGTGCATTGTGGTCTTCATTATCGTCGCGCAACTGCATTACTGCACAGCTGGTTGAGGCACTGTGCTACAAGACGTAAGGTCGCCGGTTCGATTCCCGATTGGGTAATTGGGATTCTTCACTGACTTAATCCTTCAAGCGGCACTATGAGCGTCTAAAACAAAGGAATACCAGGGGTAATCTTCGGGACGGTAAAGGAGGTCGGGGCCACCTTCATGTGCCCACTGTCTAGACATTCTGGAAGCCTCTACCTCCTGCAGCCCTAAGAGCCTCTCCAGGCCTTTAGTTTTTTTTAGAATGCATCTTAAGCTTTAATCTCAACAGATCGAAAGCAATAAGTATTAAATATTGCAAATCTCTTAATTTTGTCTTTATTGCCTGGCATGCAAATCGAACCTTCTTTGCACCAGATCATGTTCGATGACGTAAGATCAGCCAGGCTATGCCGTATATTTCGTAATTAACTCGCAAACCGGGCGATTTTTGGAAGAAAAAAATTGTACCTGACATGAGATATGTGTTTCGACTCTCTCTACAACCCTTGTCCGAAACTTTCTCCTTCCAGGCATATTTCAGCAAGATATTGTGACAAACTTAGTTAGGTTTCCGTATAAAGTGCTAAATACTTCCGCTCGATTTTAACGAAAACGTAACATCCTTGACATATTCTATGTGGACAGGCAGATAAGGGGACGGCCGGATCGACATGACAAAGCTAATAGTTATTTGCGAAGGCGCCTAACAATGGTAAAGTAAAGTAAAGTAAAGTATTCCCGTTAACAGGCCTGGTGTGGCCCAGACGGTGGGTACATGTAAAGCTCTAGTCTTCCATGACCGCGGCAATAGAAGGGGGTGAGTGGTCAGCAGCACGCCCCGGCAGCACTTTACCCCCGGAAAAGACCCGATACCCATTTTACAGGAGGCTGGGTGGACCACAGAGCCGGTCTGGACGAGCGGAAAATCTCGTCCCCACCGGAATTCGATCCCGGACCGTCCAGCCCGTAGTCAGTCGCTATACCGACTGAGCTACCCGACCCAAGCCTAACAATGGACAACCTACTTTAGTAGGAACATTTTCACATATTTGCAAAACTTGCTGCTCGTCAAGGTTACAACTGTATAGATATATTGAAATATTGTTAAACAGATGGCTATGGGAATGACAAGGGCTTCAGCCTTACGTCGTTCAGATTGAACTTACTCAGTACGAAATAAAAGAAAAGTGTACTGTTTCAGCTGCTTTGTCTTTCGAAACCTGATGGCAAACTATTTTGCCGTAATTGGAGAATTTCGGGGAGAAATTACGATATCATCTTCAGTGCGCTATTGTACCGCACAAGCGCTGCACAGACTGCTGCGTAATTACAAGTACTGTGCTGTATTCGCGCTCTTCCTGACTCAGCAATAAGCAGACACTAGTTCTCTTCTCCATCAGTACTGTGCTGCCACCTATATAACTTCTATGCCGTGGCTAGACTTATGCTTCAGCATTGAGTAGACAAGTGCGTAGCTGTTACGCCTTGAACAGTACTGACGTCGATCGATGTCGTGTGTAGGCATCAGAGCAAGGAAATCTTTGTGGCCAGAACTGAAAAAAATCAGTGTCTGTGTAATGACTGTTCTTTGGTCAATGCCGTCCTTCTTCATTACTCTTTGTAAACACCATGTTATGGTCAGAGTTACTGTGCTTTAACAACGTACAGCCACCTGGGTTGCCCGACTTCAATGCTGTGACGAGACCGACATAATTACAATGTTTTGGCGAGTGTTGTTCACCTTCAAAACTTGAAATATTTGAACAGCTACTCGGATGTGGCCAGTGTTACCCAGCTCAAACACTGTGCAGACACTTAACATAACTACAATGTTTGACCCACCTTGTGAAGACGTCTAACTGCTGCATGGACGCAGCGTCGGCATGCTTTGACAATCTACAAACACCTACTTAACACCTCCGTACATTGCCTGCTGCTGTAGCGTCTCCCAACAGGCATGGAAGGCCCTGATATGGAAATAATTGTTCCCATTTGGAAGGACTCCCTTGAAACTTGTAAAGTATGTCAGCAAAACTCTACATAGGAATTACGGGGTTCAGGAATTCATTGTAACCTTCAGTCGGTATTTGGTCCTGCCTACAGTAACAGGTTTGCAATTGTATTCTGTAACACAGACACTGATTAAGTTTAAATTCACTAGCTTGCCTCACACACTCCGCAACTTCGCATGTTGTTCCTTGCCACCAAATCGAGATTAAGGGATTGAAGGGGAGAGAATAAAGAATGGGAGATAGTTGGGGCAGACAAAGAGGGAAGAAGCAATGGGAATTCCACTTGTCTCTTACGGAAGTTTCGCGGTTGAGAGAAAGATAAAAAAAGAAATAGACTTGCCCCGTTCCCCTCACAAACGGACGTACTAAACTGCCTAATATCTCTTCCTTCTGTACAGTAATTTCACTAGTATTCGCAAATTTTTTAACTTCGAGGTCAGGAGGTGCTGAATATTAAAATCTGTTTGGTCTGTGTTAGAAATTATTTCTCAAAGTTACCAAGCAAAGCTCCTCTACATGCAGTGTATCTGTACTGCAATTTTTGTCTTCCAAGGCACAGTAACACGCATACATATTTTAGAAAAGTTTATATTCAAAGCCTTCTTGCTTTTAACACTCTCCTGATCGATAGTGCCGTGTTATTTGAAGCTCCAAATCCGTTACCACAGTTATATGATTAGGCACTGCTGGATTATGGGACAATTTGGAGTAACTGCAATTCGATGCCCGGCCACCAGTGAACAGTGTTGAATTCTACTTCAGTTCCCCCTTTCCCTTCCCGGCTTTCAATTGTAATTTCATCTTGCCGATGCTCATTCGCAAGCCAGTTAATCTGCTTCCCTTCCCAGCGACATAGTGTGAGAGGACAAGCGAAACAAAACCAAGCACATCTTTCACCCCACGCCAAAACACTACAAAACTAATCACTGTATTCGAAAGCACAAGTATATCAAATTCAATACACGCATGGCCCAGAAAATGTAAGCCACAGATCATATGAGTCATTTTGAGTAAAAAACTGTTAAATCAGCATGTCCCCGATTATCAATCATTACCCCGCTACGAGCTTTGCCATGTTCGTAATGGCTGTAACAGAAAATGTTACGCTACATATGTTTTGTTATACTGTACAAGTAAAAAAGAAAGTTACATGTCACGTTGAGACCACACAAGAAAGCTGCCTATTAAATCTTAACCTTCTGTTCAATATATGGGCTACAATACCACGTAATAAAGGCGGCAATTGAGTCTTAACCTGACTTAGTATAATATAAAAATAAATTACAAAATATAATATGAAGTTAGCATGCAATTTTAATATATTTTATGTGGAAGTTTGGTCTAAAGATGGCATAAATGTACATCGAAACATGCTGGCAATATTCCTCTCATCCCACAGCCATATTAATAAACAATTGTGACGACAACACTTACATACCAATTTGTAATTCTATCAAATACAACTTGATGTTTAAAATGAAATAATAAGAAAATGTGTTCAATAATAGCACCAAGTAAAGACTTCAATGTCTAGTTATGTTACCTAGCTGCTTACTTTAATGTATGTAGTTATGCCACAACACTGACTACGGGCTGGACGGTCCGGGATCGAATCCTGGTGGGGACTAGATTTTCCGCCCGTCCAGACCGGCCCTGGGGCCCACCCAGCCTCCTGTAAAATGGGTACTGGATCTTTCCCGGGGATAAAGTGCGGCCGGGGCGTGCTGTTGACGACTCACCCCCTTCTAGTGCTGCCGTCATGGAAGAATAGAGCTATACCTCTATCCACCCTCTGGGCCACAAAGGCCTGTAACGGGATCAATTTACCTTTTACCTTTTAGTTATGCCACAACACGGGACAAGAAATCAATTTTGTTTGAATAATATCAAAGAATATTCTCATTTTTATTACACTGATTACTCTTGCAAAAGACCTCCATCATTCTGCGCGCATAATTCTGTTCTCCTGAAAAAGAACTGGTTGCCGTTTCCATTTCTCCCTATGCGGTCAGCGGACTACATGATTTGCTGCAGTTTTTTTTTTACTGCGAATTTTGCCGTTAGAATGTTTCCTTCATACGCCGCCATAAAATGTAATAAAAGGGCAAGAGATCTGGCGAACTCGTAGGACAGGCCTGTGGACCAAACCGAGTACCAGGTACCAGGATCCAGTGTTTGTCAAAGGCAAGAGTAAGCTAAAGGTGGGTTATAAGAATTGATACCGCTCATCACCGTAACGTAGCCTGGAATATTAAAACAGTTGTAACGATATAGGGTTTTCTAGTTAGGAGCATGTTTTGCATCATTATTTACACAAAATGACACACGTAATAACGTCCTGACATTTGACATATCTTATGCTTAAAGACACCTGTACAGATATTTGGAAATATTTTTTTCCGTTGTTTCAATGTGAACAAATGTACACACTTTGTTAGGGTTTCAATAATGTTTTAATACGCAAACTCCTACATGTTTCGGAGAGTGCACAGTTGTATAAAACAACCGTCCAACCCTTGTATCATCCCCAGTATGTAGAACTGTCGCAAGTCCGTCAGTGTTCGAGTACAGAGATGGATATGTGCACACTCAAACCCGAAGGCTGTTCCAGTTACTGTGTACATATTCATCTCTATAATTCGTACAGTGATGAACGTAAGACAGTTCTACATACTGGAAATGACAGAAGGGTTGGACGATTGTTTTATACAACTGTGTGTTCCCTGACAATGGGCCAATCAGGCCCGAAACATGTAGGAGTTTGCGTATTAAAACACTTTTGTATTCTAATTAAGTGTGTGCATTTGTTCGCCACATTCTAACAATTAAACTATAAGGTACGCAATGGAAATTGCAAAAAAAAATCCGAATATACATAATAAAGAAGCAAAACTGTATCATTTACCCAATATGACTATGAAATAAGACTAAATATTCGCCAGAAACCGAATTCTGTTCGTGACATGTTCATGGAAAGCCACAGTAGACTAACTGCTTTGAAACATTATTAAAGCTAGAAGATTAAGGCAAAGTTTCCCCTTTAACTGCGCTGAATTTACATGTCAGTGCGAAGGTACAACTGTAAGCATTCTTACTTTCGGAACTAGAAAAAGTTCAGTACTGACCATCAGGTTGCAGTCGCTTTACCCTGCGCAAAAAGCCCTCTGTACCCAAAAAATAACAAGATGTGTGAGCCCCACAGCTCGTCTGAAATTTTTAGAGGGGGGAAAAAAAGGCTTACCGCTTGTAAAGACTTTGCTATTTCGGCTCCTATTCAAAAAGTGTTTATGTTTGTATTTCATTAAGTATCCATAACTTAGAAAATGCTTCGTGCAAAAAATCTATATATTCGTATAATTAATAAATTACTGCACGATAAATTTTCGGAGAACACCAATAAAGACAATTCGAACCTAAAGTATGGTTTATATTTAACTGATAAAAGCCAAAATTCAGTTCGAACGATTTTTTGTATAATCCACAACGACATTTACTCGAAGTCTGACTAGTGTGTCGAAGATAAACCATCCTGACGCACGGTCGGATAAGCATTCTTCATTACGCGCTAATATTACGCGTCATGTGCATGGGACATGTTAGGCACGAAGTGGGGCGTACATTCTTATGAACTTGGAACCTGGAATTAAGTCCATAACCTAACAAAATTCTCTTACAGGTCACTATGACAATCACCCGTCACATTAACGAGATTGGTAACTTAGCTATGAAATATCATGCAGAGATCTATTTTGGGTTTATTGCTATTCAAAAAGCTTCCTTTTACGAAACGTCCTAACTTCCGGTTCGCTCGCTTTCTAAAGCACTGCATGTTCTTTTCCTTCCATGAGAGCGATAGGAATGTCTGTCCTTCTGCATAAGTGTATAAACAGTGAAACTCTGCCAAGTAGTCTCTCTTACATTCCTTTTTTATCCCAGCTTCTCTTCTTGCCTTCCTTTACACGATTTTGAGAAATCTTTCCCTGGTCCAATAACCCCACACTTCCCCCACTTCATCCCAGAAAGAGTGGTGTAATTCAGTTTCAGAAATTCCATCAAGGTCTTCCAATTGGTATTCCACTGCAAGCCGGTATTCACAAGTTAATGTCACTGGTTTCTCTCCCCGGTTTTAGAAGTATTGACACTCCTACTCTTTGCTGTTTACTGCTACTTGTTTAAGTGCGTAGTGAATTTGAACCACAATGCCTGCTGCCTGGACTAAAACAGATCTCGATTCAAATTCATATAACATTACAAAAAATTTTCCAGTCATCAAGAATGAAGAATATAAACATAAATTCCTATCGTTATAATCTAATTTATGTACTACTTTACTGCATTTAACGTTTCCACCCTACCGAGAAAATACATTGAGGCTACGGAATCCATAGCTCCCTCTAGAAACTGTTCTTCCTCCAGCGCACTCCCCATTTCTTCCCTCCATTTGTCTAGCCACTGTGTTCCCAAACATATTGGCAGTAGTTACAAGATGGTAAATTTCGTAAGTGGCAAGCACCTTCTGCTGCCTTACTTCCTCCAGATGGGGCTCCGGGAAAAATAACAGTAATCAGAGAAGGAAAAACTTTGCGCACCACAATCCCCCCCAACCAATGGGACTTCTTTCTTTCGCCTCATTGTAATGTCTATAACACATTTTAGGGTGACCACTGCAAGTAATTGTTAAAGCATTGTTCTTACGAATTGATTTGTAACATTATAACTGAACTCAACCATGCAAGCTGCAATCAAACAAGAAGTGATTTATTTCCCCACTTCCTGCTCTCAGGGCAGTAGATCTTATAATCATCCCACAAATATTACCACAGTGACTGCAGATTAAACAGAGTATTTACATTTTACTGCACAAATTTTTTATGTAATTTACACGTGTCAAAGAAAGAATTCGTGAAAGATATACTGTATGTTTCTTTCTCTTCTTAGTACTCAATGTACAAATTATAATAACCACCTGCAGTGGTCTCAAAAAGAAAAATTATTACGATAGTACAATATATTGTAAGCGTTCAGAAGAAAATTCTCATTCCATTATCAACATTCAAATAAAATAGATAAATTTTTAAATTATTACGTTCCTTCCTTTATTTACGTACGAGTCAAGTTACTGGACTGCCAGTACCAGTCCTCTTACTTCTCCATTCAGTTCAATGAGGTTTATAAACCTTCGTCAGCCAAGGCCTTCCTTTTCGCGAAATCTAAGTACTGTTTAAAAAATTTCGTAGGACTGCTTTAGCAGGGGATTGGCTTGTCATGAGATCTCTCCTAATGAGAAAACGTTCGACAAAGTTCCGCGTCTTGAGGGGAACTCAAACGCACTATTCCGGCGTTCGGGCACTTATAAACTACTCCACGAATTACTGTATGGTTACTGTGATCAACCAACCTTAAAATAAGCCCTGCATACATGAAACTTAGTGCAATCCGCTACAGCCTACTCTCATTCGTTCTATACCCATCAACTTTCTCTCTCTCAACGCCAGTTTCCTTAACCGAATAGTCTATATTTCAACATTTTCTTTCGACTCAACGTGTTAAGTTCTACTGTTCTCACTGTCGCTTAAGTGCTTCATTTGCCACCATAATTTTCGCAAGTAATTACGAAGAAAGTTAATTCATTGATTTGTTATTATATGTCATTACTTCTACGTTCCGAATAATTACTTCGTCGGATTAAGTGAGCAGCGATGTAACTACGTTGGTTGAAAACTTGTCGCCCAACAGAGCAGCAAATTCGAAAGGAATTCTCTTCTAACAAACAGCAGAATTACTTTTCCCACAATTTTTCCTTTTGCATATTACATATGTCACAGTGCACAGAAGATACACAACCTTCGATATAAGTAACAGAACTCCAAGACTTCCGGCAACGTAACTATAACTAGCTTCCCGATTTTGCATATTTCTCAAAGAGCAATCAATGATCCACCCCTTAAATGAAGAGATCTATTTACCGTTGTCTTTTGAAGAGGAGAGGAAGGTGTCGCATCTGTGGAGAGCAACATAAATTCACACAGTAATTTTACTACAACAGTTTATTGGTATTAGAGCCACCCTCTTTGTTCACTTCGGAGACGGGAATCCATCAAGCAGCTTGCCAACACTGGCTGCTCGAAGACTTACTGAACAGGAGTTTCATGAGTTTAGAACATCTGCAAAATTAAGTTATGCAGGGTCAGAAGTCGGTACGTGCAAACAAAGACCCGATGTAGCTTACACAGCCGCCTCTATGTCTAGCTGAATTGCTATGTGGAATTTCGACTTTGCCCTATACATGTTACGTTGCTCGCGTTCCTACTCCGTAGTAATATTTCGCTTGCCCCTTGCTGTTTACTTAATTAGGAACCCGGTATAGCCTGTGTGCCCTTGTTTCGTGATAGCACAATATGCATGATTTTTACAGATAATTGTAAAATATTTATTTGCTTCTTCTTCTTCTTCTTCTTCTTCTTCTTCTTCTTCTTCTTCTTCTTAGTAATTAACCAACTTAATGTACAAAAACTTGTTTTATAATAAGTTTAACATATTCCTCTACATGTTTCGAGCACTATGTCCTCATCATCAGAGGTCAAAATTGTATTATACAGCATCTGGTATCATCACACATGTAGAGGCATATAATAAACTTATCATAAAACAAGTTTTTGTACATTAAGTTGGTTAATTACTAAGATTACACTGAGATGCACGGTCAGGAAAGCACCAAGATTTCTTTGCTTATTTCTAGTTACTTAACAATGCCGGCAGTAGCTCCGATGTAGAAAAGAGTAAGAAAAAACTGGAAATCGTGCACAAGAAGCGAATGTAGCCTAATTTGAAACGGCTTCCGATATTGGCTTTGTTATACCGAGTAAAACGACGAAGAATCTCATTCAACATGACCGGCCGTTGAAAAATATTGGGACGTAAGGCTTCAGGAATACAAAGCAGGTTTACTACCCATTTAGCAACGACATTCGTTGTGACAAACTGACTTTGAAAATAATGAACTGGTCAGCTTATACCTCGAACATTAAGCTTGGTGAAGAAAAGTGACGACCGACAAAATACGTCCGGGTACGCAAGTAATTTATTAGATCTCGAAGTTTCTGTCTAAATACTTCCCAGAGTCTAGAAAACAACTTCAAAACAGAGTGCGCAACAACATGTCACGTTTTCGAGGCTTATAGGTTGAATGTATGCTGAAGAGTTCAGGAGAGTCTTGCGCACAGCACAAGTCGTCATGGTGTGCCAGCACAGGCCTGCGCTGCATCAGGTCTTGTCTTCGAATGACAGACAAACTGCGGGCTTCTTGATACTGTATTTATAAACAAGACAGGCAATATACGTATAACGCAAATTTCAGGCTCTTTCGTGCAAAAATGTTGCCGTGGAAAAGAAATAACTGTTACGTATTATGAGTGTGTTTGTAGACTTAAGCATCCGGCATGCAAAGCGTATGCGCCACATCTGTGTCCCGCCCGGCCCTACAATATTTTTCCACATTATCTCATAAACGACATCATTTTAGAAAAACAGTTATTGAACATAAAATGTGTTATTTATCTCTACAAATTTTGTCTGAAACATTTTCATTCTGAGAAGAATAGAGCGAGATATGATCAACAATGAATATTGTTCGTCACGTAAAGTAACCGTTATTCCTGTCAGACTCTAATGAAATTTGAATTTTCTCTACAGATTTTCGAAAAATAATCAGATATAAAATTTCATGAAAATTCTTTCAATGGGAGCCGAGTTGTTCCATTCAGAGAGACGAGCGGGCGGACATACAGACATTACGAAACTAGTTTTGCAAACGTGCTTAAAATGGCGACGATTATAATTACGAAAAGATTATTATTATTAACCTAGGAATATTATTTCCTCGCTATAATTTGCGATGTTCCTGACAGAAGAAATCATATTTTACACGCCGGTGCTGATCCCAAGTTCGAATTTGCCTGAGAAACTTCATGTTGTGTTAAATGGCCTATTTACAAACGTTGCAACTGCTCACATTATGTGGCGTTGAATGCTAGACAAATTGTTGACGCTGAATCAAACAATGTATAGCTACAATCTCAGGAACTGCCTGTACTGGCTGAAGACCACCACAAACCTGTCAAAATAGGCGACATACAGGCCGAGATTTCAACATGACCCACCCTCTCTGCACATGCAATATGCAGTGCTAACCACTCGAGGGCGGCAGCCTGCGTCACACGAGCGGTTCAGCACAGATCTCAACAAGTATTAATTTTCACTTCTTTTCCGAATTGCATGCAACACCAAGTTTGTAGTTTTCACAGCGGTAGCTTCTAAACACTTGAAACTGACGACGATACGCTGCTTCGAAACGACGGGAACCTCTTTACCCAGCAAAAAGCTGCAACCCCCCACAAGAGCAGAATCGGTGAGAAACAACATCCTTGAATTTTATATTTCTGCGAACCAATACAGCCACGCCAACTGTAATACTTCAAATGCAAGTTTTGCGCCAAAATGCGCCTACAAGGTAACATTCCTCTTTCTTTATGCCTGAATTTGGAGATTTTTTGTAGCAATAGTTTGTCACATTTACTGTAAGCATTGACTCATGGAACTGTGACCTGCAGTTTCATTCATCAGAAAGGCGCAATTTGAAATATCCATTTGTTCTAGACGGGCTTGATTCCTTATAAAGAAGCTAGGACGCCCTAATTTCTCTATAAATTCCCCGCATCTGATCGAACCCCAAAATCAATAATCATGTAGAAAACACCCTTCTATTTGCCCTGTCCTCAGCCAAATTAATCCAGTCCACACTCTTCCATCTTATTTCTTTAGGACCCATTTTAATAGCATCTTTCCGTCTATGCTTAAGTCGTCTAAGTAATTTCTTTCCTTCAAGATATGCAACAAAATTCTGCATGACCTTCCCTCCTCCTCATAGGCACCACATGCCATGCCTGTATCATCCGGCTTGATATCATCATCGTAACAATATTTCGCGAGTGAACATCATACAGCCCATCTCTGTCTAGTTCTCTCCAGCTTCTTATCACTTCCTCCCTCCTACATTCAAATGTGATCCTGTGCACCCTCTTCTCAAACACCTTCAGCCTATATTCTTCCCTTAATTTTACAGACCAATTTTCACAACCCCCCCCCCCGACCCCCCGTACATAAATTTTGAAAACACGGTTAACCAAATCCTGGACTCCATGCTGATAACTTTTTGTTATTTCACGTCCCCGAATTTCATATAACATATAACTTGTGGATACGAAATTAGAGTTTGTAAATATTGCAATCATATCCACATGTTTAAAACTAAACACATACGCCATAATACACTGCAGTACAGAATTTGTGTTGTGTGACGCAAATAGCGCTGAAACAGATCGTTAAAAGTTCACACTACTGGACTGGTAATTAGAGGATTTGATTTCGCAGCATCCGGGCACGGTATCATATAACTGTCACTGAACACAAAGAGACGCTTTGATCTCTACTTTCATCACGTAGGGCAACGTTTTCAAAACATGAGGCAGGCAAAATCACCAGACCACAATATATATTCAGAATGTTATTATAACACCTTCGATTTTCAGATCCGTGGTTTTATTTCAGCAAAAAGCCTATTACCTACATGTTCTCTTCTAATATTTCCCCCTTTATATTTTACATATTCACACGTGCTCCTGCAGTTAAACAATATAACTGTAGATATTAATGTACAGAACTTTTCCAGAAATTACATATTTCATTAAAAATTTGTAGCTATATTATCTTATGATAATACTTTAATTCAAGGTAAGTAACAAAATGAAAACTCTCCAGGTAAAGGCTTCAGAAGTGAGTTTGTTTCAGACTAAGACAACGGGTGAAACTTGTACCAAATGGTGTTTGAAAAATAAGTATACAATAAAGTGCTGTAATATGCTGCAAGCCAGACAGTGAAGTGTGGAACCCAGGAGAAACTTAAAACTTACCGATAACGTATCGAGGCTAAATCAGTACCAAGGTAGGGACTTTGAGTCCTTGCTTTACAAATGCAGGCAATTCTAACATCATAAGAGTCACGAATCATCGTTCTAGCGGAATACCTTCGCCGACGAAAAAAATACAATGAATATTTAATGTTCCACAGCCTGATTTTACTCAAGTATAAACACTTCATTTATATATGAAGATAAGGTCACTGAGAGACCAACTCAAAGTAATAAAATTCACGCAGCACATCAATCAATTGGTATATACATGGTTAGAAATAAAAAATATAATTTTTCCATGTCCCTCAATCAAGTGTGCCGTATGATTCCCACAATAAACACAGACTGTTTCATTATACACCATTCACTCATTTTTCTTCACAATGGAGATAAACTTCGTTCTCTACGACGTACGAAATAGTATAATCAGAGTTCATGAGTGAATGAGAACGCACGGCACCATCCAAACCGTACACACGACCTACGCAACGTCTCTCAGGACCACCACCCATTTACAAACTGGGTGCAGAAACCATATGCTGCAACTTAACATCTAGTGCTCCTGATTGTGGGTGTATGCGCCCGAAACATGTCGAGCTAAGGAAACTTCAATAAATCACATTGTTGCATCAAGTTGGCATTTCACTTTATTTCATGATGAAGATGCACGGTCAAACAACCCTCAAACGCTCAATAATGTAAGGTGGCTTTGCGTCTTGTCACTTGTTGCCCGGATCATTGGCAGATTATGCAGTTGCTGTACTGAAGCCTCGTGGACGACATATCTGAGATGATCCCTGACGAGAAAGTCTAGGGAATTTAGGTCGGTTTAGCCAGCATGCCAAAAGAGAGGACCATTATGTTCAATCCACCGCGCAGGAGAAACAGTTTTCAGAAATCAATGTGCATCAGTGCTGGAATGAGCTGGGGCCTCTACGTGCACGAACCACGTTCTTCGGCGAACGTCTATAGGCACATCTTCCAGGAATTTACCAGTTACTGCTACAACTGCTTTCTCACGCCTGCTGGAAATAGGCAGGAGCCTACAAGTAAGGCATGAAAACTACGTCGCAAAACACATGGATGGAGGTAGACGTGTTGTGGTAGGGGAGTCGCCGATTGTAGAAGCATTCTTGATATAACTACTGATCCATTGTGTCATTTCAGGCTGCTGCGCCATATGGAAGGAGCGAATCTGTTGCTTTTCGGCACGCACACGCAGCCGTTACTTGGCGGATGTCATACATTCAAGCAAACTTACAACAGGAACGTGATCGCGCATGGCAGACAAATAAGCAAATTTTCGTAATTTTAAATGATCCATAACCGTGCACTGAGCAATTAGGTATGATACCAAAACCAAAAAAATGCACGTAGGCGTATGAAAGTATATTATTCACAACGTGTACCTGTTACATGTTTTGGCCAATCATATAGCCATCTGCAAGGAGGTGCGTCACGATGGATACACCGAAATATAACAGAAGTTCTTTGACCCAATGCACAGATACTTGCAAGTATCTACGAACAAACATGAACTTTTAAGCGGTATATTAATCATGGTTCCTTTTACACCCATCGATTTACGCTAAGACAGAATGTTTTAAGTCATTTTGTGTAGAAATATTTTGTATAAAATATAATTACACTAGTGACAAAAACTAATTAACTTCCTTGTTTTTCACTTTATGAACCAACTCTCTTTCTCTTCTTTCGCATTCCCATACCGCTTTTAAATTTCCTTTCTTCTTCAATATCCTGAATATCACCCTCACATCTTCTGGACCTGAACGCATTAAAATTGGAAATTGCCTTTAGCTACATAAATATTTATAAATTTAAAGCGAACATACCTCAATAAATCCCGACTTCGGTAAGGCCATTTACAATAACATTTGTATTTCTTAACGAGAGACGTACAGATGTTGACATATTTGCTCAAATTCAATACAGCGAAATACGGAATACCCTGGAAAAGTTGTTTAGGCACTTGTGCAAGATTATGAAAAAACAAAATCGTGCCTGTCAATCCTTACGTATGTCTATCTGTTTGTCCTCATGGAACAACTCGGCTCCCACTGGACGAAATTTTACGAAATTTAGTATTTGAGTATTTTTTTAAATTTGTCGAGAAAATTTAAACTTTATTAAAATCAAACAAGAATGGCGGGTACTTTATGTGGAGATGTGTGTAATTAATGATCTATGTCACTGAATTCTTCTTAGAATGACAAATATTTCAGACAAAAATTGTAGAGAAAGTCAAAACATATGTTATATTCAATAACTTTTTTTTCCGAAAATGGTGTCATTTATGTGATAATGTGGAAAAATATGGTACAGCCAAACAGGCTATAGATGACAATATGATAGAACTCATGTTCTTTGCATGCCGGGTGTATAAGGCAAGAATACAGATTCACACTCATAATGTTTAATACATATTGCTTTTCTACGAAACAGTAGTTAGGCAAAGGCGCCCCATTTATACATTATAAGTGCACTGTTTGTCTTGCTATATTTCCCGCGGTCCTTCTGGGCATATTTCGAAATGTTACTTTAAGTTAGGACTTGTTTGCATTTTGTATGTAATTTCAAATTCCCTCTCATTGGACTTCATCAAGTCTAGTCACTAATAGCGCCTTTAAATAAACAACACATATACAGTAAATACGAATAGGTACATACATTCAACATTTCGTAACGCCTTTTGGAATGTAATTCTAAAGCTGAGACAAAATTGTATTTAGAGAACAATAAAATAAATAATGTGCATATCCACTGATTAGTCAAATACTACCTGCATCATATCGTGACGTTGATCTATCTTGTGAAAATATCAGTCATAAAAAATTCCGATTTTTCTTCCTTAAACGCACCAGAGTTACTAGATTTGGTCGCTGCCCTTAGCTGCATTCTTAGAAAAGCACACATCAGAAACAAAAAAAAATGAATACAAAAATTCCACATATATAACCTTAGCAAAAAAAATCAATGCCTAACCGACAACTACATCATCAACAAACCCCCTATTTTCCATAGACTCATCACACAAAACTAAAATCAAAACACAAACCTATAAAATCCCACAGAACAGGTGCACAGCTCCATACCAACACAACACCAAGCAGCATCCACAGAATGTAATTAAAAAAGCTCAACAAATAACAACGTAGCAATAACCAGGACCACAAAGAGCAAAATGCCATCGGAACAAACACCAACATCAAAACTAGGATAATGAAAACCACAATACAATAACAATAGTATAAAGCAACAAAGAACTTACCTTTAGAAAAAAACTGAAAATGACCTACACAATTAAAAACATGCCTCTTTTGGTCAGATTACCCGTTACTGTAATTATTTTTATACAAATAATAATAATAATACAGTAAAATAAAACATTTTTGTGCAAAAGAGAAATCCAATATTTTCAATTAAAGCCTGCAATCTCAGCAGACAATATTCTTCACATTCACTGCCAGGGCGACCTCAGACCTCATTAACACGAAGTACTTATATGATATCAGCCTCCTGTAAAATGGGTACCTGGTCTTTCCCGGGGGTAAAGTGCGGCCGGGGCGTGCTGCTGACCACCCACCCCCTTCTAGTGCCGCGGTCATAGAAGAGTAGAGCTATACCTCTACCCAACCTCTGGGCCACACCGGGCCTGTAACGGGATCACTTTACCTTTACTTATATGACATGCGACATTCTGAGGCTTTCTTGCTGGATATCATCTGCGGACTGGCAACTGGGGCTTAAGGTGTAGAGGGATTCAAGTAACTCAGTTATTTGCAAACATATCCCTAGTTACAGTTTTATCTTAAATGGATTGTCTCTCAGCTTCTGGGAATCTGGAGCGCCTTTGTGTTCTTGGCGCGCTCGGTATGTAGCAGACGCTTTCAAAACCATTGAGAGAGTAGCATAACGAAACTTCAGTTATAATCAAAGTTGGCTCGCTTTCCTCCGAGCTGCATGTCACATCTGATGACCGTCAAATGCAGGTCTCCGCCCTCCCCTCTTTCATCCCTCGTATGGCTAGAAAGCATGTACACCTACGGAACCAATGAAAGCAACCCCACTCTAACTTCTCCCCTTCGCGCACACACACAAACACACACACACACACAAACACCTGAAAGCCAAAGGGGTTTCCATAAGTGCATTTCCCTCTTGCTGTATAAAGTCCTAATAATTTAGCGTAACACAAAGTCTATATGGTAGCAGAAACCTCATCTAAGTAACGAAGTTTGCTGGCAAAATATATATCAGCACAGGGTCACTGAATGTTTCACTTCAGCAAACAGAGACTTAGTACTTTAAGATATAAATTTTATATTACGTAATATTATGAATTATGAGCTGCCTAGCCATTAATCCAAATACTAATAAAATAGTTAAAAATTAAACGGGTTCAGGTTAAATAATATTTAGAGCTGAGTTAATACAGCGACAGGCCAAACAACCTGAAAATGGGGACCAATTCCAAATAGCAGCAAATATTTTTCTCTTCTCTGCGAGGTTCAGACCAGCTGTTTGGTTTACCCAACTTCATAACCGGGGCAATTGAGATTATTTTCGCACATAAAATAGTGACTGTGGCTTGAAGCTAACCATTCACCTCAAGCACGTGCAAACGTTAAGAATGCGTGGAACTATATCACCACTGCCCCCACACTCAATGTCATGGTGTTTAATTAAACACAGGAACATCTTAATTAAAGTAATAATATAAATAGCTATGTACTCCATGTGGAAAAAAGGAACTTTACCATATATATATATATATATGTCTGTGTGTGTGTGGAGGGGGGTAAGTTTCCTTTTTTCCCACATGAAGTATATATATATATATATATATATATGAAAAATATTCTGTACACTTCAAGGAAAAGGTTGATTGAAGGCCCGAACGTAAGGTGGAGGGTATTGAGTACAGGACAAACCGGGACGTAAGGCCAAAACTTTTAGGTTGTTGAAAATTAGCTACATTTCACACATTAAGAGGCACAATTAACGTAAATGCAAACAACTTAATATAACTAGTAACTGTTTCTCAGTTCCTATTCTAGCAACGGCACCCTGCGTGTTACAGAACACTAAAGAAGGTATGTAGGCAAATATCTCTGTACAATAATACATGCAGTACGGGCCTATGTAATTCAGGTAAGATGAAATCGCATGGTTTTGAACAGTCGCTTGTGATTAAATAATCGCTTGACCCACTGCTCCTGGCGCTTACCTATAATTTTACCATTTAAAAACCAGCATCTTTGATGTTTCGGATTATTCTAACAGCGGCACAAACTGCGACGGCAGATTAACTGTCAGTCCAGGAGTCAAAAGCTTTGGTTGCTTCGATGCGGTCGCCAATTTGCAGAAAAATGAAATGAACTGAAGAGCGGTACGTCCTTTGTGCACATGTGCACATGCGCTTAGAGAACATGTTGCTCAGAACTGATTCTGAACACATACTTTTATCAGAGAGTAGATTTTTATATTTAATTGTTCATGGCCTATCATGCTCTTGTATTTGTAAAGGTGAGATCTCCTTTCTCTCTCTCTCTCTCTCTCTCTCTCTCTCTATATATATATATATATATATATATATATATATATATATATTTGTGTGTGTGTGTGTGTGCGCGTATACATGTATATATACACATATATACATATATATGATGTGAAATAACATCATGGGTTTTACATAATAACTTTTCTTTGGTGTTTTATCAGCCCCATGTTGTCAATTAAAGACATACAACTTACTAAAAGAATTCATTTGTAATTGACAGCTATTATCATCACAACTTGAATATTTATACTTTATCTTCAGTCAACCTTCGTATTCACACTGTTTAAAGGGATGATTAAACCATACCTCCTCCACGTAAATTTTATAAATTTTGCATAAATTTTCCAAGCAATAACAGGTTCCAGATTTATGAAATTTGTCATCGTGTAGTTAATGATTCTCTGCTATATTTCTTGCATCTACTTACTTACTCCATGGAGCTGAGTCCTTCTTGAGAAGCTAACGGATTCTCAGCTAGTCAAAAAAATCCCCATATTTAATGGAACCCGAAGGTTCATTACCGCAAACACAAGTACCCGCCACCTGTCCCTATCTTTCTCACATTAAGTACTGTAATTAATCAACTAGTCGAAAAATTATTAGCAATTATTAAACACACCTGAGTCAAATAATTTAAAAAAAACCGCAGGAAATATACCCAAACGTAGGTTTCCTCAGTTTCGTGACTGCTGGGCCCGGGGCTGCTTAGAAAAACGTATATCAATTTGATAAAATTAGCACTGAAAAGACAGAGCTTATAACCTCCCGTAAACTAACTTGCACAATTTGCTTGATTTGTGTGTA
>Ga0123354_10005256_pt1 | contig 18752 bp, 16 predicted proteins | sample TergutLab28metaG_2_FD_97872 | JGI IMG/M metagenome (GOLD analysis project Ga0123354, IMG submission 97872) | Labiotermes labralis P4 segment gut microbial communities from Petit-Saut dam, French Guiana - Lab288 P4 | ecosystem: Host-associated > Arthropoda: Insects > Digestive system > Gut ...
CGCACCGGCCGCCTTTACCCCCAGGAAATACTCCTGGTACTCATTTCTGTTAGAGGCTGAGTCGACACCAGGGCCATAGTGCGATCGGAAGGATTTTATGTCAATGAAAAATTCCAGTGGCACCCGCTGGGATCGAACCAGCGACCTTCCGATTTGTAGCACAGTACCTTAACCACTGTGCCACCGCGTTCCCCTCTAATTTTCTGTACCCCGTCGAAACACAAACAGTTGCAAACTTTAGGCGGGATATGTTACACTGAGAGAAATAAGAAACGCATGCAAAACGTAAAACAGAATTGTAAAAATCACTCGAGTAATTAGTCTTAAATATGAAGGTAATCAAGAAGTCGGTGTTAAAGAAAGAGGACAAGACGTTGTTGACTGCATTCATCCGCCTAAGGGTACGGTTAGTGGAAGACTCTATAACCGATATAGGGTGCAATCCTTTTATTAAGAGACAAAATTTTACATTTAAAGCCTAGGTCAGAACTGTTTAAAAAATTTGCTGGTTTGGTTTATGATGGGGGAGAAATTGGAGAGTGTCAGTATCACAGCTTACAGGGGAAGAGAGTTTTATGGCAGGTGTAGCAAGCTAACAATTTCGACTTTGTCAGAATCATATGTATGGGGTAAGAAAAGTTGAAAAAGAGAAAAAAAAGAAAAAAAGAAGACTGACTTTGAAAACCTTGACAACTTCTGGTTCTCCAAAGAAATTATTGAGACGCGTGAAAGAGTTCGCTCGGGCGACAACAATGGAAGAATGTTAAATAAATAGAAGCGAATGGGGTTAACGTAATCAAAATTCTGACTTTTGGACCTATTAGAGAGCAGCGAAATTTAACATTCGACCAATTGGGTACAGTAAGAAATTTTAAGAAAGGGGTGAACTTAAAACTTGCGATTTTTGGGAAACCTAACGAAAAGGAATCTGTTCTGTAACTCGGAAGTGACAAGTTGTCCTCGCGTACCAAAGCTAACAGTGGATACCTTTTCAAGGGCGCTTTCATATGCAGCGGTCTGTAAATGCTAACATCGGTAGTTAAAATAAACATCATCAATAGTGAAATGTGTTAACAATATCACCGCCCGCCACTTAGACCACTTAGATTACATGAGAAAAAGACATGCCTACCAATTGAATAGCCAGGTGGGTTGTAACTCTTGCAAACATGGTGATTATTGGGGTTCTGTAAAGTGTAAAGGATTGCTCGAACATTTCACTTCCATATTGATACAATATTCTTCTCTTGGACTTTGTCCATCATGTAACAGATGTATTAAAAACATTAAAACAATATATTTCGGAAGCCGGCTCTGCTTCCGTCTTCAGGACAGAAGCACCTAATCTGATGGACTCCTTAGATCAAGCTATTCTCAGTCACTGGTTACTCCAAATGAAGATTGTGTCAAAACCTTACAGTATTGAACCTCACATACAGCCAGCATGTAGGACCATATACAAGAGCAGTATAAGTTAGAAAACTGTATGTATAAGGAAACAAGTTCCCGCTTCTTGTCATAACTTTGAAAGAGTTGGCGGGCTAGAATTTCATTTCTGGAACTTTTCCAGTGGCGACACACATGCTTGGGACTGGCACAATATTCGAAATAACGGATATTGTCGTTGGCCGCAGCTGGGTACACAAAATATCATTTTTGGCTAAAGTGTGCCAATAGAAACCTATGTTGAATTTCCGTGTTATATAAAAACTATATTCTTATCTTTTATTCGCTAAGGACATAGTTACTCCAGATTTTTGTGAGGGTCGTTATGTGGAAGATAATGTTTTTTCATATCTACTAAACGAGAATTTGCCTTCTACAAAGACAACTGTCAGTGTATGGATGTAAGTCCAGCATAGTGTAGTGGGTTCGTTTACTGGGTATGCAGCATTCATATTTAGGCATGTGCATTAAAAGAGTATTCATTTAAACCTGTAGTTAAGTAGCAAAGTAGTTATTTAATTTGCTTTTCTTATTATGAGCCAAGTACGAGTCTTTAAAATCTCCTGCCATCAGCCGTGTTTATAAGGAATGCATCTGGAACGTGTCAAGAGACGAGAATTTTTCATCCAAGGGGCAGAAACGGTTCCCTAAATGTCGGCCAATCTTCTTTATGTACTGCCATAACAACTTCTTTTCTAACCACTTAAATACGTGGTAAAATATTTTGCTAATTATTTAAAAAGTTAGGTAAGTTGTTAGTTCTTGAAATTCACTCATTTTTCCTACTGAACTGCAGTATGGTCCTCACTAATGTCTTACTCTTCTTCACAGAGAATGCCAGCAGATTCTGCCACAGCAATGGCTCATGGGACAACTACACCAATTACAAGGCCTGCATCGATGTGCCTTTTGAAGGTGGGTCTGGGACAGGAGTGGAAATGGCGACAACGCTGTACTTCATTGGATACTCCATGTCTCTCATCGCGCTCAGCATTGCAATCTGGATCTTCCTTTACTTCAAGTAAGAAAAATTTATATAATTATTATTCAGATTATTTACTTGCCATATGTTTATCTCTCTCTTACAAAATTTTAACAGTTTAAGCAGAAATGAGTCATGTAATCTCCAGAAGCCTGTTTGTAACCTACGTAAACGAAAGAGATATTGAAGTCAGTGCTGGAAATGGATTTCTTCAGCTCTCAGACGTACCAAACAATTGCTGGATATGTGAACGTGATAGGTAATGCATTTATAACATAACATTATGGCGCGTTAGGAGCTGTGCTCTCCTTAACGTGAATCTGAACTTAACCATTTTGCTTCAGTAATTTCCGCGGAGAAACGAAATGTGAACACTGCAATTGTTGTCAAAGAATTAAAGTGGTTTTTAAGTTCTTTCGCAAAATTGTAAAAAGCGACTATTAGCTTCGTCATGTCTGTCCGTCCGTCTGTCCCCCATGGAACAACTCGTCACCCACAGGACGGATTGTTATGAAATACGACATTTGAGTATTTTTCGAAAAGCTATCGAGAAAAATTCAAGTCTCATTAAAATCGAACAAGAATAAACGGTACTTTATATGAAGACAATATACATCTATGATCACATCTCGCTCAATTCTTCTTAGAATGAGAAATGTTGCAGACAAAATTTGTAGAGACTAACAAAAGCATTTTATATTCAATAACGTTTATAAAAAAAAAGCACCTTTTGAGATAAGGTGGAAAATTATTGTAGAGCCGGACAGGCCACAGATGATATTACGGCGCATTGGCGTTACATGCTAGATACCTAAGGCTACAAACACACACACAGAATATGTCACGGTTATTCCTTTTCTACTGCAACAATTGTTGCACGAACGCGCCTCATTGTTACGTTACACCTACATTGCCTCTCTTGTCGGATGTGTTTTTGAAATACATGCGATTGTATTTTCGAGATGTTTTCTTTCGACTTGGATAAAATCTTTACAGTTGATCTACAACGGTGGTGCCTAAACGTTTTAAACCATGAGGAACTCTGACACAAGAGTTTAGGGAATTGCCCCCAACAGATTGTTATTAGAAGATAATATTAATATATTATTATATTAAAACCCCTAATTATATTTATGTTTGACTCTAAACTCCACGAGGCGCTTAGGAAAGGGTCGATGGCCACAGGGTGTTTAACATTGAACTCTACTTAATGCTGTTAAGCAATTGCAAGTTAGTAAAGTTTTTCTCATATTTCCTCATAATTTACACAAGGGAATAATTGCGTTTCTAACGGTAATTTCCAATTTTAATTTAGGGAACTCAGCTGCTTCCATTCTAATAAAAACTCGAAGCAATGAATCCAAAAAGTTAGTAATGCATTGTTTTGGCGCTGTATAGACTGGTTTAGTGTTCGCGAATTATGCCAGTTGAGGAGGTACCAATAATATTAACCCTCTGAAGACTAATAAGACGGGCACTCTACATGTATTGTGTCACTGAAACGCGTTCGTGCATCCGTTTTTTGCATTGGACAAGCAATAAGTATTACATATTATGAGTGTGTGTTTGCAGATTTAGTTATGCAGCATGCAATGGGCTTGCGTCATATTATCATCTGTGGCCTGCCAAGGCCTACAATAGTTTTCCACATTATCTCATAAAAAGGCGCGATTTTCGAAAAAAAATAGTTATTGAACATAAAATGTGTGTTTTGATATTCTCTACAACTTTCGTCTGAAATATTTAGCATTCTGATAAAAACTCAGTGAGATATTGTAATAAATGTGAAAAGATCTTCATGTAAAGTAGCTGTCATTCTTGTCGGATTGTAATGAAAACTTGACTTTTCTAAACAGATTTGCGAAACATGCTCAAACATCAAATTTCATGAAAATCACACATATGATTATGTTAAGTACATGCTAAAAGTCGGTACTGGATAGCTACACAATATGCCGTTGGCTACCAGTGATTTTTGTGAAAATCCATGCAGTAATATCCATCTTCATTCAACGGTGTCATTTATTTTATGCCAGTAATGTCTACATATCGTGATAAATTTAAGTAATAACTGGAACTGTAGATCCATTCATATTGTTATCAAGACACTGTGGGTGTCACAGCAATCCGTGACACAAATTCACACTTTATTGAAGGGGTTAAAGGAATTTCAGCCCTTAATTACCTCATTCGTTTCCCATTTAGTTGGTATTCAGCATAGAAGATAAGCACGAGATGCTGTTAAGCAGATGTAAGTTTGCTGGGAATTCGTGTTCTGAATGCCCTACACTACACATGGGCGTAAATAAATTTCTGGTCGTCTTTTCAACATTTTTCTGCCCACTTGGAAAAAAAAAAAGTTTTTCTCTTTTATCTACGTTGCTTTTGCCCAACATTTTTAAACCGCGAGATACCCAGAAATGAGAGCTTGAAATGTTGTTTGGAATGTATCACACATTACAAAAGACTCCGCGGGCCACGTGAAAGGGGCTAGACTCACAGACAGGATGAAATATCACTGATCTACACGTATATGTAAAGTTTTTAGTTTTCGTTGTGTATTATGTCGAATTACATGATGATTGTTGTATAAATAAATGGAAAGAAAGATTTTTTGGCCTAATACGAGGGATTATGCTGACATATGTAGAAAAGTCGGTCTACGGACCGAGGTTAAGCCCATGACTTCTCACATAAGCACGCGTGCTGCTGTCTTGATCGTGATGTTCTGTCGAGATATGAACAAGTTATTTCCTGGTTAGCGAGCAAGAATACCCCTCTTTCGAAAGATGGGTTCGGTCAAAATCAAAACCCATTACCCCCCTCCCCCCAACCGACTCAACGCGACGTTCTCTCCCGTGAAAAACGTTGATTGGTGATTATAGGAATGCACAGCTGTCAGTGTTTAGGGGTGTCCTTCTGTGTTTAGGAAACTTAAATCCTCAAATAGATGGTAGCCAGCACTGAAAAAAACTACCTCCTTCTAGATTTAAGGACTTAGCCCACAAAGACCACGTTCCAACTCTAAACTTGACAAGGAAACATGTCCTTCTGAAATTCCCCGTTGCTTGTGCACATTGCTGTAATTCACTGGTCCTTCTTTTACTTCGCTCGTTGTACGTTGACTCTGTGTGCAGCTGCGAATTTTAGTGGACCTACTGACCAGTCAATGGTCGCGTGAATACGGGGACTTGGTAGAATGTTAATGGAAAGGAATGAAGAAGAGATTCACAAACTAGCAGTTACCAGTGCCACTTTGGCTGTTACATGTACCGATCCAAACGGACCGCCCTGGGAGTGAACCGTTGTCTCAGCTATGAACGCCTCTACTGACGGTTCATTGCATCACTCAATGCTTTCCTCTGCTGCAGCCATGTTGTTCAAGATCCAGATCTTCTGACATGTTACAACATTTCGACTGCTAAACAATCCAAGTTAAGGAGTCATTTTGACTGCCTGCGTTGAAGATGAAGGCAGTAAGATTTGTGGAAATGTCTGTAATTCTTCACCACTCGAGGCGGCGTAATATCGTTCACGAATTGAATTTTAGATAATAATTCAACAAATATTCCTCCGTCCATTAGCGCACATTTTTAAGTGTTTTCACACGCAACGGACCTCAGAAAGCCAGCAGGCGCATGGAAGCCGGGTAGTGCAAGAAATATTTCTAAATACAGAATACGTTTTACGAGTGCATTATTAATTTTTAATCTTATAAAAGGCAAGAGTAAAGAGAACCAAAAGAACAATCCAAATGTAAGAATAGCCCATGTATCCCCTTGCTCTAGTAAAATAAATTGCCACAAATATATCAGCTTTAGCGTAGGCATGCACGTATTTAAAGCTGCGAGGAACACGATGAGATTTTGAAAAGCACATTAGAGGAAAGAGAGGAAAAGAACAAATATTATTTAAGAGTTTGTTCAAGAAAAAAATAAATTGTTTACTTTTCAAAGCAAGCAAGTTGCTTTAGCAGAAACTCTTTCATTAAGTCAGACAAAAAGCTTAAAGAATAGAAGCAAGCCTAATTAATCTCGTGCTTACAGAAAGAGACTGAAAGTTAAACACAAAATGTAAAGCTGACACTGTGTTTAATTCAATACCACGCCATGAAGGTATACGTGAGAATTTGTGCATAGCTCCATGTAGGTCATAAATTCCGTAAATAATTATTCAACAGTGAATGTAAATTTCATAGGTGACGCATGCAATTTATTCTGTTCAAATTGTCCATTAATATTAATCATTCAGACTTCCTGTGATCAGTGTTCACGTACAGTGTCTACTGTTCGATCAGAAAAAGTATTTCTGTACAAAACATCGTTAACAGTGGTTTTTGTTCAAAGCAGTCGTCCTTCTAGTCAAAGTCTTCAGTTGAGCGCTATGTCTGTTAGGGGCAAATAAATCCGAACCATTTTGCGTTTACTAATTCCATTTAATGCTGCTACGTTACTACCTCCTCTTCCATAAAATTCGCCATCGACTTACTGGTAAAGTTAAAGGAATGGACTCGAGTTTATGCCATCATAAAACACCATCAGCTCCTTTGATGCCTGGCCATGAGTGAGGAGCCTCTCTGTATCTCACTTGTGTAAGAAATGTTTCAGTATCCAACTTCTGTCTGCACGTCTACTTTTCTGTTTGCACTCTACTAACATACCCGCTATATTACAAGCTAGCAGGGTATTAGGAAGGTACAGTAATCCCTGTAGAGGTCCTTAGGACTCCAGGAGTTTTTGCACATGAAGGTGACAAGAATGTCGGCCGACCATAGTGCGGCCAGCAGGATATGAAAAATTCTGGTGACATCAAAGGGAATCGAACCAGCGACCTTCCGGCTTTTAGCTCATTGCCTCAACCATCTGCACCACTATGTGCTCCACAAGTCTGTCTGATACATATCACAAATACAGAATGAAGTGGCCGCTTCTTGAAGTGCATAGAACCGTGACTGTATTAAGAGGTTATTCCGCCGTCCAGAAAATTTTTCAATATTAATCTGAGAAACAAATCTTTAAAAAAATTCCTGTTGTAATACCACGCACTTTCCGCATTCCGGTGACTAGTACTTGTGAAACTTGTTCTGTAGGTACCGTCGTCAAATCGTGGCCTGGAGACTTCTAAACTTACGGGTATTTCGTGATTTTCGACAGGTCCTCAAGATACATCCCGATACATTGCCTGCATCAAATCACAAACTATTTGCTACTAAGAATGCTTTCAAACGAGTAGATGGTGTAACGCCATTGCTTTCCAACTTTGCATTAGATTGTGCCATTACGAGGTTTCAAGTAAACTGTGACAGCTTGAAATTTAATGGAACGCCTCGGGTTTGGTTTGTGCTGGTGATGTTAATATATTGGCCAGAAACGTACATAATATAAAAAAGCACAGAAGTTTTAGTAGTTGCTAGTAAGGAGATTGGACTGTACGCAAATGCTGGTAACTAAGTACATGGGCGTGTCTGGAGATCTGAATGAAAGACGAAGTCACAATTTAAAGACTGATAATAATTCCTTTCAGAGAATGGAATATTAAAATATTTGGTAAAATCCTCGATGAATCAAACTTCTATTTAGAAATAAATTAAGAGCAGACTGAGGTCAGGGAATGCTTGCTATCATTCGGTGCAGAATCTTATGTCTTCCAATTTGCTGTCCAAAAATGTAAAGATTAAGGTATACAGAACTACAGTTTTGCCTGTTGTTTTAATGGGTGTGAAACTTGGTTGTTCACAGTGGGAGGAACGTAGTCTGAGGATGTTAGAGAATAGGGTGCTGAGGGGAATATTTAGGCCTAAGAGGAATGAGGTAACAGAGGAGTGGAGAAAACTAGATATTGAGGAGCTAAATTATTTGTTCTCATCACCAAATTGAATTCGGGTGATCAAATCTAGAAGAATGAGATGGGTGAGGCATGCAGCACGCATAGAGGAAAGAGAGGTGCATACAGGGTTTTGGTAGGGAATTTGGGTGGAAAGAGACCACTTGGAAGACCCAGGCTTATTTGGGAAAATAATATTAAAGTTGATTTTCTGGATTAGGATGGTAGACTTGGACTCGATTGATCTGTCTCAGGAGAAGGACAGGTGGCTTACACAGGCAAATTCTGTAATGAAGTTTCAAGTTACATAAAATGCGGGGAATTTCTTGAAAAGCTGAGAGCCGGCTAGCTTCTAAAAAAAGACTCTGCTCCATAGAGTAAGTAAGTAAGTACCAGGTTGCAAACGTCTCCTTGCACACATTTGCAATTCACTATTCATTAATCACCCTGCCATATAATCTAAAATAACTGACAGTGTCCTTAGATACATTATCCCCGTTGTGTTTTATGTAAGTTAGGAGGGAGTGGGTATGTCAAAACACATCTGTCTTTGTATCCTATTTATTAGGCTGACGACGACATGTTTCGGCCACTGTGGGCCACAGTGGCCGAAACGTGCCGTCAGCCTAATTAACCGAGAGTGTGTTTCAAGTAAAACATCAATTAATAAGAAAGAACGAGAGATAAAGTAATAAATTCCAGACAAGATTTTCTGTTAATGCATACGAATACGTGAGTTCTTCTTGTGTAAGTTTATGGACAGCCCACTGAAAAGTCGTTATTCTGTCTCTTCTTAATCTCCTGCAATTCTGGGTACTACACAACGCATTTTGTCTTTGTAGACGTCTCTATAAAGGCACTGAGTGTGTCAGCAGAAAGGATCAGCATGAACTGGAAGTTGTTTTAGTAGATTTTATCCTCCAATGAAGGATTTCGCTGCTGCTCCTATTCCTGGTACTGTAGCAATCAATAGTAGTGCCTCAGACCACACACAATAGTTTAAAAAAATAAACGATTCATTACCATGCTTTGCCATTCGAACTGCTATGGTCTGAAATCGTCCGTCTTCTGGAATGTTACGCGGCATAAATTTGCAATTCGCGACGTTTCGGGTCAGTCTATATTCCCATCTTTTGGGGTCAAGCAGTACCTTGGCCCTTGAAGATGCGGCCGATAGTTTGTCCCGAACTGTCCGTTAGCTGCCAATCTACGTCACCTAACAGGCCAGGAGAGTTAAAGTCTTCCTTACACCGTGGAAGAGTCCTGAAATAACGAATATTATGATCACCCTACTTATTTTAAGGAGGTGTTGGGAACGAGTACTCTAATAATAATAATAATAATAATAATAATAATAATAATAAACAGACAGCAAATGCAGACTCTGTAAACAATTTGATGAGGAAGTGGAACTCATAATACCAACATGCCCAATATTAGCTAAAGCATAATACCTAAGAGACATGATTGAGTGTGTGCTCAACTACACTTTAACATATACAAGGAAATAGGGGTAAACGTAGAAAACGAACACTAATATGACTATATGCCACATTCTGTCGAAATGTGTCATGCAGGCAAGGTTAGCATATCATGGAACCAACAAGTGCGAACCGGCACAGCTATATTAACAATAAACCGGACATCGTAATCAGTGATAATGAAAAGGGAACATGCGTGTTAAAAGATGTTGCAATGTCTGGAGACAGAAATGTGATAAGAAAGAAGCTGAGGAATTTTACGGAAATTCATCGCATATGGAATATGAAAGGAAACGTGATACCGGTAATAATAGGGGCGACTGGAACCATTTAAAAATCATTCAGAAAATACCTGAGCAACATACCGAGAAAATGTGAATTTATGGAACTAAAAAACGTGCTAAATAACATTATGTGTAGCACAAATTGTAAATACAGAACAGCTGCAACACTTTATACCCTACAAACATGGTTTGTTTCAGGTATATAATTGTAAATACCCAGCATAAAGATGGTAGCAAGGATAATACTAATAACAACAACAACAAACAAGACATTGTAATCCGTGATAATGAAAATGGAAAATGTATGTTAATAGACGTTGCAATTTAAGGAGACACAAATGTGATTAAAAAAGAAACCGAGAAGATTCTAAAATATAAACACCTTACAATAGCAATACAGCGCATGTGGAATGTAAAAACAAAGGTGATTCCAGTAATAAAAGGGGTGACTGGGGCTATTTCAAAGTCATTCAGAAAATACGTGAGCAACATACCAGGAAAACAAGAAGTCAAGGAACTCCAGAAAACAGCCATATTGGGCACTGCACACATACTTCGGGAAGTAATAATGTAAAAGTACAATAGATTCAATACTGAAACTAAAGATATAAGCACCATGAATAGTAACAACAGAATAGCTGCAACACTGTATTCCGTAGGGACATAGTTTGTCTCAGGAATATAAGGAGATGCATAATGGAGATGATGATGATGATTATAATGATGATGATGATAGTAATAATAATAATAAAAGGAATAACAATAACTCACAACAGGATAAAATGTACCAACTTAACAAAATGTGAATCAGTCTATACTTTTTTTTTACATTTTAGTTAATTAGGACAGAAAGTTACAGTATATGATTAATGATGGCCTTAATGGATCTGATTTTGCGAAGTGCTGTGGTAGTGATACTGACGGTACAAGTGCGGTATGCAGTAGTGGTCGTGATGCTGAGAGAATTCGTTGCGTAGTTTCAGAGGGAGATAGAACGGCATACTTGAGTATCGTAGTTTATATCGAAGTAGTGGTTCTATTGGTTAGAAAAATGATCAAATGTGGACCCACATTGGTGATGACAGTTTGCTAGTTACGGCTGTGTTCTATGCGCGAATAATTTGTTCTGTTTTGTTAATGTTGTTAGGAGACAGAAGGATCCTGACTATGCATATCCTAGCGTAGTAACTGTAGGCACGGTATCTTGCGTCAGATTCATAAAAAATAGAATTTTTATTATGCTTAAATTTTAAATTATAATATCTAACAATTAAGACGAATTATTGATGAATTATAACGCATTCCACGGCCCAATAGCCGGTGTTGAACTAGGACCTCCTTATTATCCAGGTTTCACCATCACGCTCACACATAACAGTCAGTAGGACTCCCCTGGATGGGTGAAGAGCACGTCGCAGAGGCTTGTACCTGACAACAAACAACACTCACAAGAAACAGACATCCATGCTCCCGACAGAGTTCGAACCAGCGATCCCAGCAAGCGAGCGGCCATAGACCCAAGCCTTTGACCGCGCAGCCACTGGGATCGGCTGACAAATTCTACTACAAGCTGAAAATAATTATTCCAAAATTAAATATATTCTCAGGAATTTACTGTTAGCGGCAGTGGCATTTCGTCTTCGTTCCTCTGCCGAATATATCCATGCTAATCATTAATGTATTTATTGGTGCTAGCAGAGCGGACAAATCAGTGCTTGAATAATTTAGACTTCCCACATGGAATAAAATCTGCAAACGATCCGGTTAAACATAATGAAACGAGGCAATTTTATTGTAAAGGTTAGTGGACGGCTGGCTTTCGTCCATAAAGTTTATGAATTGGATGTAAACTGGGATATTGCATCGGCTCTCACGAATGAGCAACCTATTTCACAATGAACCTAAGATTAGAACACATTTTTGCTACACTGACTGCTACTACTATCCAGTCAGGCTCAGTAAATAAAGTGGACTTTCCCTTTACCAAAATCTCGTACTGTTCTCCGGCTAAACCATCTTGACTGTAAAAAAGGAATTATAAACGAACAGAAGGCTTCACAAGTTGCGTGATTTCTTGTATTTTTACAGACTTTAATGATTATTATAGTGCGCTGCATCAGTAAAACATAAATGACCGTGGGCATAATATAGGCAGTCGTTAATTTTGCACTAATTGCTATACCTCGTTACTAATTTTTATTTATGAATTTCTTCCTTGGAATACAATACACAGATTTTCGATAAACTGCCCTACAGCATCGTCTGGCTAAAGATGTTTAATGGCAGTCTTTTTAACATTTTTAAACAAATAACTTTGTGGGAAAAATATTTCTTGAGAAGATACCGTGTTGTAGCTCGTTTAAAGAATTCGTCGCCCTTTATGGAAAGCGAACGCCGATGTCCAGATCCATCAATGTGTTCACAGTTACGGCCGCCTCCGGATTCTGCCAGGAACTAGTTAAATCCAATCCACACTTGCGCGCTCCATATTTCTTTTATGATCTACTACGACATTATACACCCATCCACACCTGGATCAAGCAAATGATCTCTGCTGTTCAAGTTTCCAGACTATAATTATATATGCATTTCTCTTTCCCTATACGCGTGGTACATGACTTACTAATCTCACCCTTTCATTTGGCTACCCTAATAATAATTAAGCCGGTCCCAGTGTCCGCGCGGTGTAAGGCGTATGTCTGCGGCCGCTCGCCTACTGAGATTGTGGGTTCGAATCTCACCGGAGGCATGTAGATGTTGTATTTTATCAGTTAGAGATCTCTGCGACGAGCTGATCACTCGTCCAGAGGAGTCGTACCGACTGTGATGCGCCGTTGTATGATCTAGAAATCTCGTGAATGAGGGGGCCCTGGCCCAATGGAAACTGTAGCGCCAAAAACAAACAAACAAACAAATAATAATTAAGGGAAAGTTAAAGTACAATTAATAAGCAAGTACAAGTTTAAGTAAAAAGCAATTTTTTAAAATATATTTTCTGTACTACAACATTATTACTTTTCCTGGATAGTCTCTTTCCAAAAACAGAGATTATATGCGAGATGCTTCCTCTGGAGACAAAACAATCCGGAGGTAAACTACTCCCGCATTCGGATCTCCGGGAGGGAGTATTTCTAGGGGAAATAGCCAGCAACAGCCGCTACAGCAAGAAGGATTACAAGGAAAAGAAGGAACAGCACAGCTACAAGATTCGAACGTGGAATGTAAGAACCTTGAATCGAGGAGGCAAATTGGAGAATCTGAAAAAGGAAATGCAGAAGGACGAGGTGTCTGTTGTAGATGTCAGTGAAGTACGGTGAAAAGGATAAGGTGAAATAAGAAGTGGTGATTATACATTCGGGAGGTGAACGGGCTGAAATAGGTGTGTAGACAGTGGTGCATAAAAGTAGAGTGAGAAATGTTGTTAAGAAGATTGTTTATAATGACAGAATCATTACTATTGAATTACAGGCAGAGCCGATAATTATTTTGGTGATGCAAGTATACATGCCAACATCGGAGTATGAAGATGATGAAGTGGAATAGTTGTATGACATAACTGAAGAAATTCTTGAAGAAGATGGAAAGGGTGACACAGACACCATCATGATGGGGACTGGAATAGTGTTGTTGGAGATGAATCATACAGGAATATTGTTGGACCACATGGCCTAGGAAGAAACAAACACAGAGGTCAAATGCTTATTAAGTTTTGTGAAAGACATGGACTGATTGTCACCAACACATGGTTCAGGAAGCCTAAGAGAAGATTGTGCACATGGACGGCACCAGGAGATCGGAGTCGACATCAGTTGGACTACATACTTCTGAAACATCGATTCTGTGCAAACACTGCCGGGGGCAGATATTGAATCTGACCACAACTTACTGGTTGCCAAGTTCTGCACCAGATTGAAGAAAATGTTTAAGTCTCCATCAGAGAAGAACACAATGGGATTTACAGAAATTATATGTCCAACGACAACGAGTGCAGGATACTCTAGAAGAGAAAATCGGTGCAATTGGATGTGATAGTGGGAATGTCGAAGTGCAGTGGAAGAATATAAAAGAATATGTGGTAGATACTATCAGTGATCTGGATGGGAAAGTCGAGAGGAGAGCAAGAAAACCATGGATTTCACAGGAAATGATCAGTGAAATGAATGAAAGAAGGAAATGGGAGAATGTCAACACTGAAGAAGGCAGGAAGAACTACAGGAAGCTGAGGAACGAATTGAAAAGAGCCACAGATAATGCCAAAAAGGTATATCTTGAGAACATACGTAAAGAGATTATTGAATTTCAAAGAACAGGGCGTTATGATTTGATGTACATGAAGACAAGAGAACTAGGCTGGAAGGAGACCCAAGGGTTTCAAAATATTGGCATCGAAGACTCCCAAGGGAATAGAATAATACAGCAAATTCAAGTGCTGAAAATTTGGGAGAATTATATTACAGAACTATACGATCGACCTAATCGACCAGAAAACCTAGATGTCGAACCTGAAGACGAAGTAGATACAGGTGAGAAGGGCTCATATATTTTGCAAAGTGAAGTGGAAAAAGCCATCAAGGATATGAGGAATAATAAGGCTACAGGAGATGATGATATACCTGGAGATGTGCTCAAATTATTGGGAGAAGGTGGATTGAAAATAATGAGGAAATTGACAAAATTTATGAAATTGGAGAGTAGCCCAAGGACCTCACAGAAGTTACAATGATTACCTTACAAAAGAAGCTACAAGCTACAAAATGCAGCGACCATCGCACAATCAGGCTTATCGCACATACAGCGAAGATACTTAGAAGATGGATTGAAAAGAAAATTGAGGATGTACTCGGAGATCAGTTTGGATTTAGAATAGGAAAAGGAACTAGGGATGCAGTTGGGATGCTGAGAATAATATCAGAATGAACCTTAGAGATAGATGAGGAACTATTTGTTTGCTTCATAGACTGGCAGGAGGCGTTTGACCGAGTCAACTGGACCAAATTACTGCAGATCCTAAAGGGAGCTGGTATTGACTAGCGTGAAAGAAGATTGATTAGCAACTTGTACATGGCTCAGAGTATTAAAGTACGACTGAACCGAGAGGAGACAGGAAGTGTGAAGACTGGAAGATCAGTTAGACAAGAATGCTGTTTGTCACCAATACTGTTCATCGTGTACAGCGAATATCTTACCAGGGAAGTTCTGGAAAGATTTGGAGACTTCAAAATAGAACAAATCATTCACACTGTGAAACAAGCAGATGACCTTGTGTTACTGGCTAAGGGAGAAAAGGTGTTACAGGACATGATTGATAAACTAATTGAAATTGGAAGACGTTATGGAATGGAAATGAATGTGGAAAAAACAAAAATAATTGGAATTTCAAGACAACGAATGTGGAATCTTTTAAATATTCGGGTAGCATTTTAACAAATGATGGTATATGTACTTGTGTAGTTAAATGTAGCATTGCTATAGCTAAGCTGTATTCAACAAGAAGAGGGCTCCTTTTACTAGCACAATGGACTTAGAACTGAGGAAGAAGCTAGTGAAATGTTACATTTGGAGCATAGCTTTATATGGTGCTGAAATTTTGACGCTTCGGGCAGTAGATCAGAAACACCTGGAAAATTTTGAAATGTGGTGCTGGAGATGGATGGAAAATACCTGTTGGACCGATCATGTGAAAAATGATGAAGTATTACTTAGAGTCAAGGAGCAGAGGAATATCCTACATGAAATAAGTAAACGGAAGGCTAACTGGATTGGTCACATTTTGCGTAAAAACTGCCTTATACAACGAGTTATTGAAGGAAAGATAAAAGGAGGGATAGTAGTGACAGGAAGACGAGGAAGAAGAAGTAGGAAGCTACTGAACGACGTTAAGGAAAGGAGAGGGTACTCTCATTTGAAGGAGGAAGCTCTAGATCGCACTATGTGGAGAGCTAGCTTTGGAAGAGGCTTTGGACCTGTCGTAAGACAAACTAATAGTGAATGAATGAATACTCTCTGTGTGAGGGACAATATTTATTGACGAACTGTTTACATTCCATCGCCAAAACAATTCGGCCAGTTAGCTTAGGTTTTAGAATCTTTCTCAACCATGAGGCCGATAGTAAATAAATACTACTTCTGCCCGTCTGACATTTGTAAGGTCAATAAATTAAACAAAATTACTGAAGTACAAAACAGTTACCAATATTTAACACCCTGCAACATTTTTCGGCTCGCAAAGAAATTCTTCAGGTGTTTACAAACTCATGAGAATTGGTGTACTTTGGGTGTTTTGCAAAGATGTCAGTACTATGAAGAGAGAGAGAAAACCAACAAGATGCAACAATCAGATGTTTATTATAAAAACTGTCTCAACATGTTTCGGGCATCATTATGACCATCTTCAGGAGAACAAAGACCTGTGTGTTACTGTAAGTGATGTGCTGCGCTAGTTCTGCTAGATGTGGTTGGTAGCGGTTGTGGGGCGCTGCGTTGTAGGGTGCGAGCACTGTTAAGTGACGTTACCAGAGGCTGTGTAATACAATTTTGACCTCCTGACGATGAGCACATGTGCTCGAAATATGTAGAGGCATGAAATAAACTTACTGTAAAACAAAATTTTGTGCATCAAGTTGGTTCAATACTGAGATAAATCAAATTCAACTTCATGAAATCGATTGTCACCCGCCGCGTGGATGCAGAATGTTTCTTCATTAGATTTTCTAACAGTCGTATGAAATAAACATATCGCCAATTAAGGAAGTTTGCAATTATTTTTAAGAAAATATTATTCATTTAATTAAAAAATAAATGAAGTTCAAAGTAGCCATTACAGAAGTTGCATCTACAGATGCCTAGCTAGTTGGTCACGGGTCATTAGCGATCTGCGGACACACTTTGGGAACCACTTATATAGGCTACGACCTTGTGTTAAAGAACACCAGTGTTTGTGCTCATGATACATTCACAGCCTGCCTTTCGGTAACGAATTTTAAAGAAGAAGATGTCTAGAAATGGATCTTCTCTATATTAGTATCACAATACAATGATCTGCCTCTATAAAATGCATTACTCTCTAATTAAATAGGTCTGCTTGTACTTTAAATAAAGCCAACTTTGTGCACATTTTTTCTTAATATGTTTATTTCTTTTCTCTACATGTTTCGGGCGACTATGTGTCCACCCTCACAAGAAACAACTATATTAGTGGGAAACTTTATACTTGTTATTCTGTTGGGATGACATTTTGTTATGCAGACAATCATCTGTACAGAATAAGTACCAAGTACAAAGTGTCGCATAATTACAGTTGTTTCTCCTAATGATGGGCACATAGTCGCCCGAAACATGTAGATAAAAGAAATAAACATACTAAGAAAAACTGTGCACCGATTTGGCTTTATTTACAAGATTATACAGAGATGCACGGTCAACAAAACATTAAAAAAGCCCTTCTGCGTTTATGGAAATATTAATCTATTATTTATAAGTAATTTTGTAAGTCAGAAGCACCATATCACCGTAATTTGTAGACTATCCTAGCGATAAATGTAAGGATCATATGTTCTGAGCTAATTATAACAATTTTTAAGAGGGGTTCAGAGGGCTTTCTAATGACGGTAAGTTTTATGGTCGTATTTGCATAGGATAAACCTGCATTGCCTTCAGGAAGCTTACAGCAAAATTAGAGTCTGGACTTTTATTGTTACTGTTACTGAATCGGGGAGTGTAATTACTTGTAATGAATTGCACTGCCTTTGGGCCAGCACGATCAAAGTCTGCGTGGGAAGCTTTCTTGTAGCAGCTGCCAATTTGAAACAGTTCTGGTTCTGTATTCCTACTGGCAATACATTACGCTATACTGTATTTTTTATATTTTACGTACTTCACTGATCATGATGTTTGTGTATTGCAGATACAAACCTCATGCCTCAACAGCAAAACTTAGCAGTAAATTACTGTTGAAGATTCCCAGTGTTCAACAACGCCACTTTGAGAAAATCAAATCTTGCACAAAATAATCCTGTTTTTAAATATAGCAGTGAAACCAACAAATGCACATAAACATATAAAATATCCCATGAAAAAGGTATTCATTCTACATGCTTCGGCCACGCTTGTGGACATTCTTAGGGAGGTGTATTACAAAGGCTGGATATACCTAGATAGTACAAGAGTCTATGCACCAAGTCACAGATGTAAAAATCTAAGTTTTGAAAAATAATATTTTAAAATACATATTAATTATAAAATTCAGATAAGATTGCTGCGATATGTTTAATTTTATCTACCAGTATATTATAGTAACATCTTACGCGTACGTACTTCTTTCTCTTTATGAAGGTGAATTACTACATACTACATACTAGCTACGTATAACATTCGTTATACACTCAATTATTATACCAACTAATGCACTTATATAAAATTTACACATTAAAAAACTAAAAATGCTCCGACATGTTTCGGTCCTAAAACCATCATCAGGGAGCTGTATTTCTTTGCCTTGCTAAAGTCACATTAAAAGCCACATTAAAACCAGTCATAAATTAACTTCTTTGTGCTAGTAGGGTAGGGTACATGACACTCACGTAGTGAAGCACAGAATGCACATCCATATCAGGACACTCTTCGCAACATAACATTACACAACATGGCATGCTGCCACAATACCCTACTAGCACAACGAAGTTAATTTATGACTGGTTTTAATGTGGCTTTTAATGTGACTTTAGCAAGGCAAAGAAA
>Ga0123354_10005257_pt1 | contig 18752 bp, 12 predicted proteins | sample TergutLab28metaG_2_FD_97872 | JGI IMG/M metagenome (GOLD analysis project Ga0123354, IMG submission 97872) | Labiotermes labralis P4 segment gut microbial communities from Petit-Saut dam, French Guiana - Lab288 P4 | ecosystem: Host-associated > Arthropoda: Insects > Digestive system > Gut ...
AATGATGTTGCTATCACTACCCCAGTGCCATGCAGCCTTCAACACAATACCTTCTACCTTAGCTTGGGTAGACCAGAGCCCTGTTAGCCAGCGAGTGTTGTAGCAACCCCCATCAGGGTATACCATCCACAACTGTTATGCCTCCCACATGACCCAGGGTAGAGTAGAGTACAAATCTGCAATACCCCGAGGTATGGACGAGGGGTTGGATTTGGGGGAGGCATGTGTTTGTGTGTGTGTATGTGTGTGTGTGGACTTGAGAGCTGCAGCAGTCAATTTGTTAGTCATGGCCGAAGGCTTCCAACAGTAACAACTCTATAGAAAAATTACTTTGTCAGAAGTATTGTGACAGAGTTAGGAAAAATTCACATTTTTGTAAACTATTGGAAACTGCAGACATGTGTACAGAAATTTTGGTTATTGTTATCATTAATTCTGTCTCTCTTGCAGAACGGAAATCAGATAAGATGCGCCTGTACAACTTTGATAATGTAAAAAAGAATCGTCGTTGGTTACGAGACGTCTTAGTCAGTGATACATCTGATTCTTCAAGTGACGATGGCAATGATGAACTGATTACAGAACAGGATCTCCAAGAAATGTTACGTCTTCATCTCCTCAGGAAGAAATACCAGGCTCGTTACTATACAAACCCTGAGGTAAAAAAAAAAAATGGTTTAGCCTTAGTTGTAACATTTCTGCAAACTGTTGACTTTGTGCTAAACACAAATTTTTATTCCTTATAAGTATGTGTTTGATGAAAGCAGTCATTATGTCAGAACTTGTATCAAGACACATCCGAGGTAGTGATCAATAAGTGGTTATATCATATGATGATGTGGTTGTTCAGATGAGCCAAATAGGTCACTTGCTGAGGGTTATGGGCAAGAATTCTTCCCTTCATCCTCGCATAGGTTCAGACTGGCCCTGGAGCTTACTTAGCCTTCTTTTCATTGGTCACCAGAATATTTTCCTGGATGTAGAGTGGCTGGTATATGAATCAGCCCACTAATTGACATACCGTCTAGAAGTTTTAAGAGTATTGCCTTCACATGCATTTAAAAAGCTCTCATGGTACGGTGCTTGGACACCAGGATGTTATGCTGTGTCACTGGGCAAGTGGTTTTTGACATTTCAAAGGACTGTGGTGCCTTCATCTTTGAGGGTTAAGCAGTCCAAGAATGCTGAAAGGTGAATGCAATACTAGTTACTCAACAGTACAGTTTCACATCCTAGAAGAACTGTATTCTCAGCAACATCATTGTGAGAACCTCATACCTTGCAGTGTTTCTTCTTTGTTATGACTCCTTTCATAGACGGAATTCTTTACTAATTCTGGTCGCAGTAGATGTCCCTTGATGTGACAGCGACCCATTGACTATGCTGTCGCTTGACTGAACTGGTTCATGTTCATATTCAACAGATCACTTATTATTTGTGCAGAGATCTCCTGAAGGAAACAATTTGTATATTTTTGCCCATATTTAGACTGGAAGTGTTCATACTGTTTTCTGTTCATCTAATTGCTGAGGTCTGTTTCTGACTTGCTGCAGGCTAATTTGGATTGCATAAAGGTTTGTTCAAAATTGGTTCTTACCATGTGGCAAGCAGATTGGCTTCCTTCAATTCCTGTCTCTCCTGGAACCTGGATGTATCATTGGTACCCTCATATGTGTAGCCATTTTCTTGTGGGACTGACAGTTGTTCCAGAACCACTTAGAATTGATCTCATAATTGCCAAGTGCTTTAATCACAGTTTGACTGTGGTAGGATATAGATGTACCTTTTTTTACCATTAGAAGGCTGCATTTTTCCCCACAGATATTTCATGATTCTCAGAATGAGCAAGAAGTATTTTCCTGTATGGCTTTAAACACATTGTCTTTGTTGTGGAGACTGTTTTCTGTGGGGTAGGAACTGAATTTTAAAACATTGTGTACATGAGTTTTGGGGTTTGAAAAGGCTGTGCTGTGGATCAGATGCTTGGTCATCACTTTATCACAATCAATTCCAGGCCAGTCCATTTGAGATTTGTAGTGGATAAAGTTGTTCTGGGACCAGTACCTCCAAGAGATTCGGTTTTGCCCTGTCAGTATTATTCCAACAATGTCCCATACTTAGTAGGTTTAAGCTGGATTACAAGTAATTGGTTATGATTGACAGTAAGTTACTGTGTCATTGACTTTTTTAACTGTGATGATTGTTTGCTATGTACCATATGGATGACATAATTTGTTATAGAATTGCCAGTATCAGTATTATGGAGCCGGCCTACTCTCCAACTATGACAAATTCCCTGAACATCAGAAACTTATTGTTGGCAATAAAAAGAAAAAGAAAGAAAAGAAGCTAGAGAAGAAAATTAAGAAAATGAAGAAGTTGGGTTTGAGAGATAAACATCACATTGAGGAATGTCATGTAAGCTTTGTTTTGTACCTGAAATTTATAATGTGCTGAATATTAGTGTAACCAGTTCTGCAAAGTGGAGTCTGTCTTGCTAATCAGATAGTTGCTCAGCTGGTCCAGAAATTTGCTGTATTTAATGGAATCTGAAAGTCTTGCACAAAATTCTGCAACTGGGCTTTTTTTTTTTTAACCAAATCCTGTCTACAGCCTTCATTCAGTACTTTTGTAATACTCATTTAAATGAATTTTGTGTGATCCATAATCTGTGCACTGATGGAATATGAATAGTAGTAACAACAGCAAATGCACCCAAATGTATTCAAATTAGTTCGTGTATGCAATGTCATTGTGTGTATAAATTAATTTTAAAATACTTGTGTGCATCTGTTGGTATTACTGTTATGTATATTCCATGAATGCTCAGATTATGTTTGATATAAAATTCATTAATGCCCAACAGGCAAAGGCTACCTATTTTTCAAAAATAGAAGGAACATCTTGTATTTATGGATATAAGGTTCTGCCAGGGTTAGTGATGTTGGTAGTGTAAATGTGATTGCATATTGTAGGATGTCCTTGGTGTGCAGTATGGTTGGAACAGGATTTTATACGTGTTTTTGTTTAGTCCTGATGGATTATTTGATCTTGTTTTTGGTGTATTTTAAACTGTGGTTTTAATTATTGTTATTTTATATCTATGGATTGGTTCTGATACTTCTGTGATTTCATTTTATACTCTTTAATGTATCCATCCTATGTATTTTGCCACCCCGAGGATGGCCACATGGTTGGCTGAAACATGTAGGTTATTGTATATAGAAACTGATTGCCATGTTTGTGTGTGTGTGTGTGTGTTTTCATTTGTTGGTACTACTGTTAAATATACCTATTGTAATATTCTCCCAAAGAATGCTAGGTACTCCAAGTTGTCTCTTTCCTTCAGGTTTTTAAACCAAAACATCGTATTCCTTTTCTGTCCTGTGCATACTGCATGTCCTACATTTTATATCATCTTTGACCTGATCACCCAAAGAATTTGCTGTGAAGAGTACAAATTAGTAATAGATATGAATAAGTAGAAGACATTATTACTTGTTAACAGGAACAAGATGCAATGGATGATTTTGATTTTGAAGAAAGTTTGTTGAATTTGAAAGATGAAGATGACCCTGATAGCTTTGTTGACATGATGCCAGTTGCCACCAAATCTTCAAAGGCAAAGAAGAAAGACAGACAATCAAAAAATCCAGAGATAATGGCGATTAGAAGACGAAAGATTTGGGTTATGATGTCGAAGAAGGAACTTGGAAAGGTAAGGAAGTGGGTATAATCATAGGTTGTTCATCTGAGGGTGAATAGAAGCCTGCTGTTTATTCTTGTTAAGTGTTTGTTCGGTCTGATTGGTTTGGCATCTTTCCTTTTTTTTCTCCCCCATTCAGAATTCCTTTCAGTGTCTTGTGTGTACAGTCCAAGTTACATATCCAGCTCATTTAATCCTCATTTTACCTTAGCTAACAGTATCAAGTCTTGTGGGATTGTATTTGCTTTTATGAGTCTCCTTTGTCACGCTCGGAGGTGGGATAGCTCAGTCGGTATAGTGACTAGGCTAAAGGCTGGACCACATGGGGTTACAATCCTTTGAGAGAAGAGAGATTTTCTCATATCCAAAATATCCAGACTTGATGTGGAGCTCCCCCATCCTCCTCTCCAGTGCATGTTTGGGGTTCTCTTCCTCCAATGGGCAAAGTGTCCAGTTTGTGAGTTTGACTTCACACTTACATCCAATGTTAAGGATGAAAGGAGCTGTACCTCCATTCCTGCATATGTCTTCCTGGCATATACAGGGATAACTTTAACATTTTATCAACTCTAACTCAGTTTAGCTTATTTATTTGTTAATTAATTAAGCTCGTTGAGTTCTAATCTTCATGGTTATACCATGCATCAGTAATATCCAGTGCTTTATTATCCAACTAATGCACTCAATTATATAAAATCGTTAAATTGTTAAAAACCAATTAAACTTACAAAACCCACTCTAACATGTTTCGGTTCACGCAGGAACCATCGTCAGGGAGCTACAACCAGTGCTTAGCTAAAATTACAAGTCAGGTTCAACAGTTCATGTCGGTACAGACGTTGTCAGTGTTATGGCGGCATATTCTGACCTGCTGTGCGTTTGTATAGTTCATTGTGTGAAGAGGTACCTCTTCACATGTGTGAACCGAAACATGTTGGAGTGGCTTTTATAAGTTTAATTGGCTTTTAACAATTTAATGATTTTATATAATTGAGTGCATTAGTTGGATAATAAAGCATTGTTGGGTTCTAATTTACATATGCCCATACCCATGTAAGATCGGCATGTTGTGATATACATTTCGCTAATAAGACTGGATTTACAGTTACTCTTTGCAGTTGTCCAGTATCTTATTTTAATTTGCCACTACCTAAGTTTCATTTACTTACTGTTACCTTTTAATTTATTGTCCGCCATACTCTGTGCTTGCTATGTTACCTGGATAAATATTTACCTGTATATGTATGGTAACTTGTGTCGGTGTAATTTAGTGTTTTCATGTGTGCAAAGTCCCCATTTGCTACAACTAACATAGTAAGTAAAGATGTGAATTTACATCCTGACATTCCGCACTTTCCTTGATTTTACACACCTTTTGTATGGTCCCAGCCACATGCGCACAAGAACAATGATTCCTGGATTTTATGCGTTCCCACATTTTATGCCTTTTTCAGTCCTTGATACACACATGTATAATCTGGGTTTTACTGTAGTTTCTTCTCCAAACTGCATGTTTCTTTACCCTGTGCATGTAAAAGGTATTGTGTCCTCTTTCTGTGCATATGGTGGGGCCTCTTCATTTGGAGTACACATTTTACAGCCAGTTCACTTTCACAATAAGTCTTGCTGTTTTCAAGACATTTAAAATAGTGTGTTCCTACCAGACTGGTCTTGTTATATGTAGAATTCCTGTCCTCATATATCACAGTTGTTTTGCTTTGCATGCAATTCTTAATGTCATATGTCACAGTCGTTATGCTCTATGTACAGTTCATAACCTCATATCTTATAGTTTCTTAACTGTGTACATTTCCTAACTTCACATCTGACATCTTTATAATATCAATTTACATAACTAACTTTACTTGCACCCAAATTTATACACATCATACCTTAGTAAATCTCTTACATGTTTTGGCACGGGATAGGTGCCTTCGTCACGGAGTCCTCTCAGTAGCTAATGCCCTTAAGGACTCCCCGATAATGGCACCTATGCCATGCCGAAACATGTAGGAGTTTTACTAATGTCTGATGTGTATATATTTTGGTGCGTGTAAAGTTGGTTGTATAAATTAATAATTCTGTGCCATGTAGGGTACATGCAATATTAAAATTTTTATAATAATTCACTAACAGATGCACATTTGTATATTGGCACACTTATATTACATTAAAACATTAAGAACTTAATGTAACCATATGAATACAAATTGTGCATTTGTTGGTTAATCTTTATACCTTAGTCACTATCAGTGCATGGAATAAATAACAACAAAAAAATTCATATCTGACAGTTGTTATGCTGTGTGCACATTTCCTAACCTCACTTCTCACAGTTGTTATGCTTCGTGTACAGTTCCAACCTGACATCTGTCACTTGTCATGCCTTGTGTGCAGTTCCTCACCTCACTTATCACAGTTGTTCTGCTGTGTGCACAGTTCCTGACCTGACATCTTGCAGTTGTTATTCTGTTCGTATAGTTCCTGATCTCACGTCTCACAGTTGTTATGCTGTGTGCACATTTCCTAACCTAACTTCTCACAGTAGTTATGCTGTGTGTACAGTTCCTAACCTTACATCTCATGTTTGTTATGCTGTGTCTACAGTTCCTAACTTCACATACCACATTTAACCAGTTTGTTTTTAAGGAATTAATACAATGTTAATACAGTAATTCTTTAATTACCATCTAACTACTGTCAACCATGTACAAATATCTTACAGTTTTTATTATAAAGTAATTGAAAAAACTTGTGGGATTCCAGAAAAACTAAAACAAAATGATGTATGTTGCATTTTTACCTTTTTTTGAATGACTACCTAGCTTGATGATGGTTGATCACTATGCCAAAACATGTAGCTACTGAATAAAACATAGGTATGTTTGACTGCCCAGTTAATGTTGATATGATGTGTAAAGTTTGTAACCTTACATCTCACGGTTGTTGTGCTGTACGTACAGTTACTAACCTCACAGTTGCTAACTTGTTAAGACTATATTTACAGGTTCAGCGAGCAAAGACTAACAATCACAAAGAAATGCTGACAAGTTGCAAGCGAGTGGCACAGTACTGCATGAAACACTGGAGGCAAAAAGCAATGCAGGTTAGTTGACTAGGCCAGAATTTCACATTTTAAGAAGTAATTGAAGTCAAGATTGAGAAGTGGGATATTTATATGCAGGAAGACCTTAAAGTTAAAGGAAGAAAACTGAAAATTAGGGCACAACATATGGTGCTAACTGTCCTTTGGTTCCTGTATATAATTAGACATGTCAGAGCAATAAATTAACCCTTTCACGCTGGAATTAAATGCCTGGGGTACTCCAAAAAGTGCAATAACTGTGCATGTTATTGTTGATGACTTTAGCTGGTTTTGACATTTTAAACTGCGTACAGGTACCAGCTGTGGTTAATATTTGGTACAAAATAGTTAACAGCAGTGCAATATAGTGATGCACTTAAGTGCATAGTTCTGTGGTGGGTTAGTAAAGAGGTCAGCAAAAGTGGTGTCTGAGAAAGCAACTTTTAGTTTTGAAAAATTCTGTTATAAAAATGAGAATAATGGTTAAAAAATTGTATTATATATATGTGTGTTCCTTATAGGTACTGCACATGCAAATCTGACATAATTTTTAAAACATAAAACTGACATCCTTTCAGAACTCCTTTTGCCGATATAACTACATTAACCACCTGAGAACTTCTTGAAACGGAGATGCTGATTTAATTGAATTTACCTGATGTTGTTTTGTATTTCATAGCATTGCTAATGTTGTAATTACTAATAAATAAGAATGTTTTATATTTAATTTGCAGGCATATTTGCCATGTATGTACATTGTTGCACATACCTCATTCAGTGTGTGTTTAACCCTTTAAAGTGTAGTGGTTACATTATGTATGACCAGCTTCTACATTTTGTATATATTTATTATGTAATGTATGAAGGTAGATAGTTGCCACTATATTTGCTGATGGCAGTTTTTTGAATTTGTTTAATGCTTCCAGTCACAGAAAAACATGAAAGAAACGGTGTGGCGAGCAAAGCGTCTTACTAGAGAAATGCAGGCTTATTGGAAACGATATGATCGAGTTGAGCGGGAGACAAGGAGGCGGCAGGAAAAAGAAGCTGAAGAACAACGCAAATTGGATGGGGAGCTGATGGAGGTAAAGTTGATATGCTATCACTTATCAAATTAGAGGTGTTTTGAAGTAGGCAATAGAAGATGTTTTGTAACAAGAAAGAATGCTGTTGCTGAGGTAATTGGAGAGATTCCAGTGGGTATGAATTTAACTTGATTGGGGAAATAGACAATATTCACAGAATGTGGTGGGAAAACCTCTTGATAGATTGACAAATGATTTTATTTAGTATCAGACAGTCCATTGGACCCAACCTGTGCAGCTAATGATGAGTCTGTGGGTGACAGTATTGATATTTTTAAGATGGATCTTTGGGAAATTAGTTGTTTATAAACTGGACAGAACTTGTTCAGGTCATGTTGTATGGTTGCCTTTGGTCTTATCAGTACTGAAGTGTGTTCGCCATGAAGTTTGAAGTATGGAAGGTGGTGCTTACTGAGGTGAGATACCATTATTTTCTGATGGGTCTGAAGTTGTTTTATTTATTTATATTTTTCATTTTAATTCAGAGGGACATATTTTTGCCAAATGTAAAAATGACACTCACAAACATACTGTTCTGTAAGTTCCTCTTCAAGCATTGCCTGTTAGTAAAGATATTGTAATGATAAATCCAGATAACTTGGTTTATACAGATTTGTGGCATAACTAAACACAGCTGGAAATGTAAGCAAGAAGGTTTTGGGTTTCAGGCGAAGCGGCAACAAAGGAAACTGAATTTCCTTATCACTCAGACTGAGCTGTATGCTCATTTCATGTCCCGTAAACTAGGCGGTGCAAATCATCAGGAACAGTTGAGAATACTCAGTCAATTGGAGGAAGAGAAGATTCCCCGGTTGGCAGCCATTGATGACTATGACAGGTAGGCTGTTGCGTGAAACTTTATTGGAACAGTGAGTTGGGGATGAAGAAAAATAACGTCATAATTTTGTAGAATGAAAAACCAGTTAAACTTGTGTAATGTGCTCTTAAGACTCTGTGGTTATTGTTGGATTTTAATGAAGTTACATTTATAATTGTCTTCTATGTATAAATGTTTTGAATAGTGTCATGATAATGTCAAAACAAATGGAACATTTTTCCTCTATGACACCATCGTACCTGGATTTATACTGGGGCATGTGGTAAAGGTCTTCACATATAGAACCCTAAACTTTTAGATGAATGGGAATGGTCTCTGCCACACACACTACTACCTACTCTACCACTGTAGAGAAAAAGCCCTTCTTCATATAGGAGGCTAAAGCTTCATCAGCTACACAAAGCTGAGAGTAGAGTTTAATTAGAATGTAACCATAACAAGAATGTCTGTGATGTGTGCACTTTGTATCACTGTGGTAATCACCAGTTTCACCAATTTTTAAGATGACGTACAATCATACAGAGGTTATGTTAAAAACCGTATTGTTTGTTCCGTTCCATTCAGTGTGTATATGTGTGCTGTCATGTGCTGTTTTGACTGTGTTGTGCCATTAACAGTGAAACCATGAAGCAGAAAGCTAAGAAAAATGTGCATGATGCATTCCAAGCAGAGCAGAACCGAACACGAGAGTTTGCACATGGGGTAGCTCATGAGTTGACGGATGACTTCAAACTCACAGAGACAAGCATCAGTGCAGATGACGAGCGGCCTCAGCCTTCTATATTTCGGGGCAACCTTAAACATTACCAGCTGAAAGGCATGAACTGGCTTGCTAACCTGTATGACCAGGTATGTTCATTAGGATCTGGACAATATTGGATTTTTAAAGACACAGGTTCTTAATAGCTTCTGTTGCTACAATGAAATACTTGTTTCACTTTCATTTGAGAGTATACCAAAACCCCACATATCTAGTTGATAAATTATGCAGATGGTGAGATTGTGGTTGTGTGGTATGTAATGCTGTGTAGTTCGGTGGATACGTAGATGTCTCTGAGAAAAGAACCTGCTGCCTCTATTTCAGTTCCAGAGAGGAAGACAGTAAATTTTTCTGATATGTCAGCACCTTTTTACCAGACTGCATGTAATTACATCTCATAAGACCATAATCTCACATAGTACAATTTCTTGTCTAATATACGGGAAAATATGGTATGTAATTGCTTTTACTGTGGATGGATTTAACCACTGTAACAGTTAAGTAGCTAGCATAAATTATTACAAGGAGCTCTTGTTTATATCTGTGTTCTGCCTACAGTTATTTTTATTTTGGTGTTAGTTTCTGGCAGTATATTTTCGGTATAAAGATTTTCTTAGTTAGAATATGGAAACATTGAATGAACATTTATCATCTGACAATAGGGTATTTTGGATCTCCCACTCTCATGGGGCTGGTGCCTATATATTAACCTGAGGTAACGGCAGTGATGTTGCATGTGTGCAGTGCTTGACCAGTTTGACATTTTGACTGTACATGTGTGCCATTCTGTACCATAAAACACAGCCAATAAGGGTTTTGGTCAGTAGCAGATGTACCATGTTGGAGGTGTTGGTAGTGTGTGTGTGTGTATATATATTTAAATAACACTTTGCATTTTCTGTCTCTGTAGGGGATCAATGGAATCCTAGCAGATGAGATGGGCTTAGGGAAAACTGTGCAGTCTATAGCATTTCTGTGCCACATAGCTGAGAAATATGGTGAGTGATGTCATGTGTTTGAAAGTGCACTTTTCCTGTTCATATTTGAAGAGCAATACTAAAGTCCTCTGCTTTGTGGTAGATGCTTGGGGACCATTCTTGATCATCTCACCAGCATCCACACTCCACAATTGGCAACAGGAAATGGCCCGTTTTGTCCCAGACTTCAAGGTTGTTCCATACTGGGGAAGTCCTCAGGTAAGATTTTGGTTGCCATATGTCATGTGTAAGGTGAGGAGAATGAGTAAAATGTTTCTTGTGTAAATTTTCAGGTTTTTAGGGTGGTAAGTGTGCTGGTAGATGAATACCAACATCTCTGGAGAAATATTGCTTCCATTTCAGGGTCATTTAAATCCTGAGGATGTAGATATATGAAATTTGCATTGACTAACACTTCTGATTGGAACTCATTTTACTAACAGGAACGCAAAATCCTTCGTCAGTTTTGGGACCAAAAGGACTTGCACACAAGGGAAGCAAGTTTTCACGTTGTGATTACAAGTTACCAACTGGTTATTACAGACTTCAAGTACTTCAATCGTATCAAGTGGCAGTACTTGATTCTGGATGAGGCTCAGGCCCTGAAGAGCACAAACAGGTAATACAGTGACTGGCATCCTTCCAGTAATTGGTGTGTATTCAGGTCTCCTGGCCTCTTCTTCTTCTTTCATCATTTTTGTTTTTTACGGGGTGATGGACAAAAAAATCTTCATCTCTTCTTCCCCCAGCCATTTCTTACAACTCTTCTGATTATGTCTGATCCATATTGTTCTGGATCATTTCATATGCTTTTCTCCATTAAATTTAAACTATAATTCTCTTCTTGGTATCCTTATTCTTTCCATTTTCTAAGTAAGATTTCTGAACCTCCTCCCCCCAAGGGCAAGCATCCCGGAGAATGAAGCTTACTGGTCTGCCACTCATGCTGTTGTCAACTTAGGAGTACAACTTAGACATTGGCAGTGGTTTTCAGGGGGAAGTCAGACTGCTAGGTGTTTATGACCTGTAACCAGTGTGTTCCAGGTACAAAGGCATTGAGATGAAGTGCAGTTGTCTCTTGTGCATGTCATTTATATTGTCCTTTTCTGTTGTTTTCCATCTGCTTGTAGCTGTGCGTAAATTTTACTTTAGACTTGTTATAAAGTAAACACCTAACAAACGGCAGTCATTGTAAAGCGACAGGTATGTGTTTTTTGTGCAAGACTAGGGAGGTGATAAGGGACCCTACCCACACTGTCAAAGCCACAGTCATTCCCCAGAGTGAATTACAGTAGGTACCAGTAATGACTCCTAAAATTACTGTGTACAAGAATCCTTTTCAATCTGATCCTGTCTTTGCATCCTAATCTTTATTTAAGGAGTATTTTCCAATGTTTAATTTCCACACTTCTTGCCTCTGTTGCTTATTTTACACTGTTTGACCAAACATCTTTGTCAGGTGGGTAGTGATCCTGCATCATATTGGAGAAGTACCAGGTTTAAGTCTTGGCCCTGAGACTGATATTCCTGCCAGTTCCCCCCCTCCCCACAGAGTTCTCATTCACTCAATGTGAATGCCAGGCAGTGCTGATGAGAGGGGAGGAACCGAATACAAATAATTAGGGCCTGGTGGTCTGGAAGGGGGCCCAGGGCCCAGGGCCCAACTCTGTTGCATATCTCTTTGTCTTTCTCGGAAATTAGGTAGTGATTTACCTTGTTCATGGCAGTTGTGGCCATTGGCCATCTTGTGTATGATGCTGTCTGCTTCGTTTCCTTACTTTTCGCCTTGCCGGTCTGCCCTTTCTGGGGAACCTGAAAAGATTGTTGACCGGGGCCGGAACCCTCTCTCAACAACCCTGATGCCAGGATAGTATTGTAGATTAGGCCATGTCCAAATCCTTTCCAGTTCATTATTTACTAATCATTGTATCACTGAATGCTGTATAATTGGTGTTATTGGAAATGTCATTAAATAAACCAAACTAAATAAATAATTATGAATCACACCAGTTGCTAACCTTTACCTAGGTCTAACACCCCAGTTCTAAGAGACCTACTGTACATTTCTTATTCTCTTAATTTAAAGACCGTGTATTAATATATTTGATCCAGAATGGAATCATATCAGAATCAATCCTTTATTTGAACGTAATAAGATGAGGATTTGACTGGGATGTCGATGCTGTGGTGGTTCCTGACATTTTGAAGGATGGTAGTGTGTTCATTTTCAAGGGTCAAGCAGCCCAAGAAGAACTGTTCATTATCATTTGACTATGTCACCGTTGATGATGAAGTCATCATCATGCTTCAAACTGCCAAGAACCATTTGTCCAACACGGTGTGACTCCCAGAAGACTTGAATCATTAGCGACACTGTTGCAGGAGCCACAGATCTCTCACAATAATATGACTTTGCACATCATATTTCAGTGTTCGTTGGAAGCTGCTCTTGGGGTTCAGTTGTCGGAACAGATTACTGCTTAGTGGGACACCCATTCAGAACAGCATGGCTGAACTGTGGGCTCTGCTGCATTTCATCATGCCTACCCTCTTTGATTCCCACGATGAATTCAATGAATGGTTCTCCAAGGATATTGAGAGTCATGCTGAAAACAAGACTGGCATTGATGAAAGTAAGTATGAGATGTCATTATTGCACTGTATATTAATGACAGACACTATGTTCATCAAAATGTAAGCAGCACGATAGTTCGTGTGGTTGTTTATTGGCTGTGCATTGCGTTACTACAGTACTGCCTGCGTGAAGAGATACTAGCCAAGCGCTGCACTTTTCAGTGGTTGTGCGTTCTGTGTGCTTGCTTTGTAATGGATGTTGATGTATTAATGGTGACAGATTGAAATATGCAGTACATTGACATTAGTAGTTTCTTTTCTCCTTCCTCCCTGCCTAGTAGTCTTTATTTCTTCTTTCCTGTTTTTCTCTTTTTCTTCCTGTTCCTGGAACTTTCAAACACCATATATGGCAAAACTTCAGTTTTGGCCTTTTGCATTTAACTAGTACTCATTTTATGCACTTTAGTTAGATCCAGCAAAATTTTCTTATGAACCAATTTTGCATTTTCTGAAATTTACATTTATCCAAGGTTTTTAATCTGTTTTTGAGTCCTGACAGTGGCTGTTTTCCCATTTTTTGTTTACAGTAGTCTGTTTTCAAAAATTTAATGTTTTTCTGCACATCCGTGGAAGTTTTCCCTAGTGAAATATGTGTATCTTTATATGCACAGATTTATAAATTTCATTCCAATGAGGTCAACCAACCATTACACTGGTATACTTGGGCAGCAGCGGCCATTTCGTTAATGTGAAGTTGATACCTGCTTGATGCTAGGTTTGGCATTAATTTATTTCTTGCCTGAAATGTGGATATTAGTACACAATTGATGGTTACTGATAAAAGTAATATTGTATCACAAGCTGTTGTTCCCTTTGGAATGTGTCAACCTGCATTGCATTTGAGACTTACAATACTCACGCTAAACACAGTTACGAATATCTGTGAAAAAACTGGATGTTTTATGCCATCTGCGGACTTTTCTCCAACCAGCAGAAATCTTCCAAAAGGTTTCTTGGTAGCAGCTTGCTAAAATTATGGTAGAGAAGCAACTAAACACGTTTAGTTCAATTTTGTCACTTTTATTCCCCTGATTTATATTCTTCTTCAGTTTTAGATTGGTTGTAAGCAGTCCCTTCAAAAATATAAAATTTAGATTTCCCTATGTCATTTTTGAGTAAATCAAATTCAAAATTGTTTTCCCATATACCTGTGTAATACTAATACTTGATGTTATAATTCTGAAGGCAGTTTACCTGATGGTGGTTGTTGGTACTTGAAACAAGAATTTTAAATGTTTTATCCTTGTTTCAGAGCATCTGTCCCGACTGCACATGATCCTAAAACCTTTCATGTTGCGGCGAATAAAGAAGGATGTAGAAAATGAGCTTTCTGACAAGATTGAGATTATGGTTTACTGTCCATTGACAACTCGACAGAAACTTCTTTATTCAGGTATGTACTAAATATTGTGAATCAGTCGATACCTCCTGTGCTGTGTGCTTTGGGGCAAGCTAGAGTTAGAGGCAAAAACAAGAAATGTCTGGACTGAGGCTTGTCATGGCAAATGTGAAGTTCATTAACGTCTCTTGATATATTCTCCTGGATCTATCATCCTTAGACAAATCCTCCTCTATTCTTCTTTGTACTGATCATCTGTCATTTATTTTTGTCCACCCATCTGCTCTAAGATTTTATCAGAATCTGGAAAAGGATTCAAAAAGTAAATTTAGCAGTTTGTTTAAGCCATAAGTCAAATAGCCCTTAAAATGAAGTGTACTGAATTAATTGTATGCATAGTAGTGCTCCTGTAATGTTACTACAGCATTTAAAGTTTCATCAGCATTTGTCCAGAATGTATGTTACAGTTTGTTTGTTTGTGTGTGTGTGTGTGCATGTGCAGACTCATGTGACTGCACACAAGTGCTAATGCAGCTAGGGTGTGAGTGAATTAGTTCAGGTATGTGCTTAAGAAAAGTGGTCTGTATAAAACAGACTGAACTAAACCAAATACAAAATGGGTAGACAGAATTTATTTTAGGTTTGCTTTGCCAAGTTTGAACAAAATTGTTCAGATGCTTCCTGCATTGTTACTAACAGGCAAATATGGGCATGACACACCTAAATGTGAATATGAGTGTGGTCATTTGATGTCTGTATTATATAAGATCCTTCTTTCTGTCCTTTCGGATTTGACACCCATGAATCAGAGTTGTGTATTACCCAGAGACCACACTTTTGTGATCAGCAACATCAAAACCTCAGATCATGTGAAATTAATGGTTTTTTGGGGGGTGAGGCTAGGGGGGCGGGGGACACTGACACATGGAGACTGAACAGAGAATTCAATTAAATATGCATTTTTCTTTCTCAGCCCTCAAAAAGAAAATCCGTATTGAAGATCTGCTGTACTCATATAGCAGCTCGAATCAGACCTCTCAGAGTGTAACATCCAGCCTCATGAATCTCGTCATGCAGTTTCGTAAGGTAAGTTTTGTAATTTTACTGATGTGTGCTCCAGTTAAACTAATGCTAATTTGATGAGGGACCCTTATATGTATATATATATATAAATAAAATTCATAATATTATTTTTTTAAGGTGTGCAACCACCCTGAGCTGTTTGAACGTCGGGAAGCAAAATCCCCCCTCTTTTTCCGCTGCCTGGAGTACGTACAACCTAAGTTACTGTTTGATGATGGACTTTTGCACCTAGCAATGCCCAGCAAAGATCACTTGTTATATAATCGCCTCAGCATCTTTGCCGTGGAGTATATTCACAGATCTATGTTTCCTGTGGAACCCAGGCAAGGTAAGATTGAAGTCATGTACTGTGGAATGTGTGCCATTATTTCTGTAGCCTACTTTACTGTTTAAGGGGAAAGAAATGTGTTTTTTAAGTCACCATGCTGTTTGAACATGTGTGTGTGTGTGTGTGTGTGTGTATGTGGGGCAGGGCGTGGTTTTATGTTGTCTGTGGGGGAATATTGTATGAAATACAGCCTATAGTAAAATGAATGCTTTATACATGTATTCATTTGTAGTATGAGGATGCAGACATGATGATAACAGGTATTGAAATGAACAAGGGTGCACAATTGTCAGGTGCCATGTCGCCCAGGTGACCGAATTTTGTACTGGACATCATATATTTATGGGTCCTCAGTATGGAACATACTTCATTTCATGCTTCTTGTGCATAGTATTTTGACGTGGCTCCTAGATGGAAGTGAACAAGAACAATCACTTGCTGAAATTTTTCCTTTTGTAATTTATAGGTATCCGTATTTGTTTCAGGAGTAGCTGCGAACATGCATAGCTGCTTTTCTTTCACACGATTCAGTGATCTCTCTCCAGCTGAAATGCACTACATTGTTTTGGGAGGACTCATTTGTGTGTGAGTAGAAGTAGTTAAATTTATGTAGTTAATGATGTTGTGGATACCTGATTATTGACTGGAGAAACAAGAAATGCATATGTAATTTTGATGCAGAAAATTTATGAAGAGAAGACCAACTTATAGTTGTGACTAAATATTAGAACTGATATGAGATGTGTAGATTGCTGTGATACTGAGCTGCTCAGGATAAGGTTCAGTTGTGATCACTTTAGTTTGTTGGTTTATCACAGAGAGAACTTGAGTCAGGAACAGGAAGGGTGCCAAGTAAGTTTGCTGCCTAATGACCCGTTCTTAAAGTGTTAAACATTCTCAGTTTACATGAGAGATGACAGCAGTTACATACCTATTTTACTGAATACATTTTGTGTTATGTGTTCAGTTAAATAAAATAACTGTAATTATTGGTATTAAAGGCATAGTGAATACCCTTGTGAATTTGTTAAATGTTTTATTTATTTATTTGTTTAATTTGTGTTTATTTTATAATTCAGTTATTCAGAGTACCATATTTATCTGAATATAAGACAAGAATTATTTTGTAATTCATCATATGATAAATGGTGGGGTTGCCTTATGATTGCATACAAAGATAAGAATGTTCTGTTTAGGCATTTTCCTGAAAATTGAAGACTTTGAAGGAGGTTCATCTAGTAGGCAGGATCATTTTTTATTCAGGTACATATGTTACATAGGGTAAAATGATTAATAATTAAGGAATAATGAATTAGAGAGAATGTGGAAGGTAATGCCTAAGATCTGATGTGAGATACTTTGTCTGCAGTTGTCTGGAAGGACTGAGAACTGTGAAAAGTGTGAGTCAGGGTAGCTGGTCTCTGACCTGAAATTTCAACTTGGGGACGTCTGAAGTATGATATAGTAGTGCTACCTGCTTTACTGTGATGTTTAAGTTTGCAGATTGTATCTTTATAATTCCCAGAAATTATCCTGTAGGCTGCTCTGACATACACCACAAGAGGTGTGTGAGAGATTAGGGATTTATAAGTAGCAATAAATGATTGTTATGTGTGCAAATTAAATGTGTGAATAAGTGGTACTGAGTCCGTTTGAGACTGATTGTTCTTCTTTTTTTCTATTTGATAGGTTGCTACACTTGGCTCACTGCCTGAAGTCTGGTTCTCTAATTCACCATCGCCACAGATGGTGGCATGATGACCAACGCATCTGTGTCTCGGCTTCTCGTAATCTGTTCCTGCTCTCTCCAGAACACCAACTGTCTGTCCCTAGTATTGAATCCAGTACCATACTAAGGCATCTTGTTTTTACATCAAGAACATCCTCCAGTGGCAACACAACTTACACACACACCCGTCATGTCCACCATTCAATGCCAGAGACAGTTGAACATCGTATTCTCCGCAGTCGCAAAGCTACAGCTGTAAGGAAAGGTCTTTGTGAAGTGGATGCAGGCAGTGAGTTGGAGGATCAGCGCTCAAGTGGGAAGGCTGCTGCCTTGAGTCCTCTGCACCGAATGGCAAGCAAGCCCCCACCTGCTTCTCCAAAGGTACAGTTATGATTGGTCCTTCAATTATATTATTTTATTGTTGTTTTAAATGTATATGATTTATCTGAAGCTTAGGTGGTGTGGTCCATTATGGGGTCTAGTCTATGGAGTCAACAACCAGAGAAGTGGGTTTCAAATGACATGGGAGGATTGGCATGCAATGCAAGCAAATATAGTTGGAGCCAGCAATGGTCTGTTCCATGTTATTATTGTTGCATGTATTGCAGGGACTGAATAAAACCAGGAGTAACCCCCCGTGTTAGTGGTTAGTAGTCTGGCAAATTTTTGAACTGAGATTCTCCTGGTTACAACCCTGGGGTGTTGGTACCAAACTAAACTACTCAGTGGTGTAGCGTACCTTGTGCTACTAAAGTAATGGTCCTTTACAGTGTGACACTGTAGTTCGATATGCGGTTACCAACATTTTATAAGAAAGTGTTCCATCCAACATTACTAGGATGGGTGCAGCAGGTTTCCCCTCCCTTGTTGTGTCCCTGAGCATGGCTGCTATCACATTGTGTCCCAGCAGATATAGGCTTTCTGTCCAATAAAGCTGCCATGCTCAGGGTTTTGATAAAAGGGATGTAATTTGTGTTCCATCACGTTCCAAACAACAGTAATCTTTGAAGCCACTGCCGTGAGACCCTAAAATTCCAGTACAGATTAAGTTTTTACAGATTACTCAAACATTGACAACAAAAGATAAACTCTGAAATAAAGGCATAGACCAGATGTGAATGTGGAGGGATACGGATGTGGGTCATGTTAATGTTACTATGGTATGGGTATGTGTGTTGCCAACAAATT
>Ga0123354_10005260_pt1 | contig 18751 bp, 29 predicted proteins | sample TergutLab28metaG_2_FD_97872 | JGI IMG/M metagenome (GOLD analysis project Ga0123354, IMG submission 97872) | Labiotermes labralis P4 segment gut microbial communities from Petit-Saut dam, French Guiana - Lab288 P4 | ecosystem: Host-associated > Arthropoda: Insects > Digestive system > Gut ...
CGGTCATAACTCCGTAACCGTCCAAAATCGGACACATGTTTATATGAACTTTTTTGATCACAAATACCTAGGAAATCACCTCCTGCAGTTATGCCCTAAAGTCGTGAAACACCCTGTATATGTAACCACTTCAGTAATGTCATTTACAAAGTAAGTTTGCAATGGGTGAAATACACCATTACATACTGCTTCACAGAATCAGTCATTATACCACACTCAGCAACAGTCTGCCTCCAGGAGTTTCTTGCAAAACTGTACATTTGTATGGTTTTGTAAAAGGCAATTGTGTTACTGTGGATACATTGACTTTAATCCACTGGTTTCCTGCAAATGACTCTGAACGCCCACCGGTATCATCTAATGCTTCTTCTGAAAGAACACACCAAGACTGCTCTGAGTTCTTCTTCAACAAGGAGCATGTTATTCAAAATTTGTTTACCAGTCAATATTTCATTCATTTTGAAGGACCTGAAACACTGGGAGACCTACTTCTAAATTTGCCAGAACACTTTATATAGGATTTCTTCCTTAGGTAGGTTTCCATAATAAAAACTCTGTATTACACTATACTTTATATTTGCAAATAATAGCATTTAACTATGCAAAACTAAATCCCTCTGTGTCATGGTGTACTTTGGGTTCACAGAGAAACAATCTACATCTCTCACAAGCAACTTAAGAAACAAACTGTGAGATTAAGATATCAGATAATGCATTGTAATCAAACACACCAAGATAAGATTACTCGCGAAATGTCATGAAATGTCTGGCACACTTTCTGATGGTGTAAGTTGGATTTTGAAATTCATGATGTGTGAATGACGGTCTATGGAACATAAATAAATTCTATTCTATACCATCAATCAGCCAGTCCAATTACAACATAATAACACTTGCCCAGAAAGCTGGAGATATCCAATGCAGCAGTCTAATACAGTGATACCTCGGCTAACGAAGATAATTCATTCCGGAATCACATTCGTTAGCCGAAACACACATACAGACGGAAAAGATAAGCTCCTGGAATGGCCCGACCATTCATGTTTGCTGCTTTATGTTAGTGCGCGCATCCACTAAAACATTTGTTAGCAGGTATGACATCAGATTATCTGATTGGACCTTACTTTTTCGATGGACTGGTGAATGGGGCATCTTAATCGGCAATGTTGGAGATGTGGCTCATACCTCAGCTGAGAGACAGAGGACTCCTGGATGACGTGTGGCTGCAGCACGATGGGGCAACCACACACTTCGCTCTTTCTGTGCGCGATGTTTTGAACGAACATTTTCCAGGCTGCTGGATTGGCTGTGGCTCACCGAAATCTCCGGCACCATTGCCATGGCCACCACGCAGTCCTGACCTTACTGCACCAGACAATTCGTTGTGGGGTATTATCAAGGGAAGAGTGGCTGCGCGTCGCTACAACAACAACGAAGATTTGCGCAGAGGTGTGGAAGACTCCTTTCGCACAATTACTCCAAAAATGCTCCGACGTAGGTCACAGAGGACATGGAGGCACATCCATTTGAGTCCAGCATCCCAGCATCAAGGTGCACATATGGATTCACTGGACATGTAACCAAGGCATATGTAAGTGATCCAAATCAAATTACGGTAGTGTATTGGTCAGTGTATGGTGACTTCTCGCCCACCCTGTAGATATGAGCAGGGTCAAACACAGATGTGCAGAAATCTCTATGCAGCAGAAAAACCATTCAGTCTGGCACTATAACTTTTAGTAGTTACATAAAAACTTGTAGGGATAAGTAGCTTAGCTCACCACACAACTATCACTTCAGGTGAGTAAACAGTGTTAACAATTATGTGACTAGAAGGGGATGGAGACATGATTTACAACTCTGTGGTATGTCGGTATGTCATGTCAGATGATTCAGAAATTATGAAGGAAACAAAATCCTTATTATTCTTCAAATCTGTATTTTCAACTTCAACGCACATGCACACGCATATATACACAATGCAAAAAAAGTGTACAAAAAATAAAAATGACGAGTAATAATACGTGGTGACTGCACACTGTATTTACCTGAATATAAGACAATGCTGCCTCACAATCTGCAGTCTTCAGGAGAGTATCTAAACAGTGCATGCTTAAATTTGTGCCCTCCCCCCCCCACCCCACCTCCCCATCCATTTGTCTGACAATCTTCGTCTTATATTTGAGTAAACAAGGTGCACTGAATTCCTTACTACATGATAAAATATTATGGTCATAGTGAAACAGATGCTGGATTTACAGATGTACATACAGCTATCAATGAACATTGTATTTCATGGGATGGAAGGTAAATGTGTACTACCAATTAAATGCACAATGACATGAAACCCATATACCAAACTACAGGACATCATATTAATGAAGACTGTAATCTTGATATACATCACTGTGAAAACCTCAAATCCCATATAAATCTTCCGCCTTCATTATGAACACAACAGTAGCTCAGTCAGTATAGTGACCAGATATTGGTTACTGTGGTTGGTCTCACTCGAAACACAATTAAAGGAACAGGTCCCTAATAAATCGCGCAACTTATTCCGGTTGAGTTGCAAGAACCTGCTCTGAACTTTCTACTATCAGCATGATGGAGCCTGGCTCTGTCGCGTTACGCACGCACTCCACCTGATGACTTGCCCAGTCCTTGCGCTGGCAAAATGTTGAACAGTAAGGTGTGCGGCGGCACAACGAACACTCCGCATATGCTTCACGGTTACAATTGGCACACTGCAAACAGCAAAATGTTGAACAGTAAGGTGTGGGGCAGCACAACGAACGTTCCGCATATGCTTCACGGTTACAATTGGCACACTGCAAACAGCAAAATGTTGAACAGTAAGGTGTGCGGCAGCACAACGAACATTCCGCATATGCTTCACGGTTACAACTGGCACACTGCATACAGCAAAATGTTGAACAGTAAGGTGTGCGGCAGCACAACAAACGTTCTGCATATGCTTCATGGCTACAATTGGCACACTGCAAACAGCAAAATGTTGAACAGTAAGGTGTGCGGCAGCACAACAAATGTTCCGCATATGCTTCACGGTTACAATTGGCACACTGCAAACAGCAAAATGTTGTACAGTAAGGTGTGCGGCGGCACAACAAACATTCTGCATATCTGACAGTTTGGACATAGTTCACTGTCCCCATTCTTTTAAACTGTATGCCAGCGGTTGGTAACTGCACAGCCCCTAGACAGACCTAATCAAAACAGGGTTTAAAGTACTAAAGAGTGAGATGCTTGTTTTACATTTCTTTTGCTAAATGATTAAACACAGAAACAGCTACTTTCTTCCAATATAATATCCAAATGGAGTTAACATTACATACAATTGCAACACATTCTTATAATAAAACCAACTAGATGTACTAATTTCTCAAATTTATTTTTGGAATAAAACTCTACATGTTTCGGACAGTTTCTCTGTCCGTCACCAGGAGTTTTTCACTGTAGACACAGCAATGGTATATGTCATACAGGTATGCTGACAGCTTGCAAGCAGGATCAGGACAGCTGTCAGCAAACCTGTATGACATATACCATTGCTGTGTGTACAGTGAAAAACTCCTGATGATGGACAGAGGAACTGTCCGAAACATGTAGTTTTATTACTAAAATAAATTTGAGAAATTAATGCATCTAGTTGGTTTTATTATAAGAATTTATCATGATGCACGGTCACCTGAACGTCAAATTGGAACACAGTTATATTACAACAGAAGTCTGTGAAATTAAAGATACAGCAGCACAAATGTGTTACATGTAGGTGTTAAATAAATGAACAATGACAAGATCATGAGAGAAAATAAACATAAATGAGAACAGAGAAAGAATGGACACAGACATATGAGGAGTGCCTATGGAAAAATAACGAATGGAACAAGCTTAATTACGAATACGTTACGCAACAGAAGTTTTAACACATTTAACTATTTCTTTGTGACTGTACACCCAAAGGCAAGAAGCTTAGGTTCTCATTTCTACAACTTATTCCTAATGTTTCTTCTCCATAATTTACTATCACTGAACACACAGTCACAACAGGACACTGGCAGTTATGACATAACTTGCCCTCGCATACATTGAGAAGAAAATGGTAGGGTGAAGTACTGTTAAGAACATCATATAATATGTGTAAACCATTAATGAACAATTTGAGCAGTAACATTAGCACATTTTGACCAGCACAAAGTACGTAGGACAGACAGAACTATCACTGTATGGTCTAAATACAGTGACTGTGCTCTACAATGTATAACTGACCACAGTGGGGTCCTTTCTTGGTATATTAATTTCAGATAGAGGTAGAATCATCCCTGTGCATGCCATGCAGGCACATAGGGGGTAAAGAAGCATAACTCCACTCATTCTTAACCTCAGCATTTGATGGAGTTGAGTGGTCAGCTTGAAAAGCAAGAAGAGGAACCTCTGGTACCCACCGAACAAGGTTGACCTCAGGGCCAGTCTGGATATCTTGGAGAAGAGGAGGGTCTCTTGTCCCTGCCAGGAATTGAAACCCACAACATGCAATCCACTACAGACACATCCTTCACTTCTTCTGGGGGTTAGGCCCCCCAAAACCCAAGAAAAGCAAAAATCTTTGAAAAATTTAATGCCCCCCCCCCCCCCTGGGCCAAATCAATGTTTGAGCATTTTTTGTGTTTTTATTTTCTTTGCAGAAACCTTATGATGGGAGCTGCTCCTTATTTTTCCTTCAACTCCTTGAACATGATGCAGTGTGGCTAAAAGACCTGTTAAACTTGACTAAAAAATCTGATCCCCATACCCTTGAAGGATCTAAGTGATGTAATTTAATTCTTAGGGGGACCCTCCAAATATGCAAAACTGCAAAGTATCAGCTAAAATGTCTGGACTCCCTACTATTTTAAGCAGACAGTAGTTTTCTGATACTTAAAGAAGTAAAATAAACAAGTAAACATGACATCAATCCATTATTATGAACATTCATGGTTTTATGTTTCTTCATGACTCCCTAGGATACATGTCTTGAACTAACCTTTTTGTTCTCAGTAGCATCTGAGGTTGGTTGCAATCCGACAGTTTCAATGGGGTCAACTACGTGCACAGGTAGTGCAGTTTCTCCTGCCCGTGGTTCAAACACAGCCCTAAAGAAATTATGATAATTCACATATTTACAGTGTTCAGAGAAGTGTGACATAATCACATTTATGGTGAGTCTGCTACATGCGCACACATACAGGTGGATATTTAAGGGGAATATAAAAAGAAACACTAAATTCAAACGTGTTAATATGGTACATGATATGTTGGCAGCTATGAGAAGTTATTTTAAGAAAGGGTTTTAAATAGTACAGTCATGTGCCGCATAATGACGTTTTGTTCAATGACATACCGCATAAATGATGGTGGTACCATACGATTATAATATTATAATACTTACCATTGTGTTACAATTGCCTACAGTATTCAGTACAGTAACATGCTGTACAGGTTTGTAGCCTAGGTGAAATAGGCTATACCATATAGCGTAGGTGTTTAGTAGGCTATACTGTACTATCTAGGTTTGTGTAAGTATACTCTATGACGTTCGCACGACGACGAAATTGACTAACGACGCATTTCTCAGAATGTATCCCCATCGTTAAGCAAAGCATGACTGTAATTTAAATAACTCAACTGAAAAAAAGCTGCTATAGGTTCAAAATATAAATATGCATAGTATGCATATCACACTTGTATTTCAATATTTAAAAGACCAGTTGTTATGTACTCATCAGACTTGGACATTAACAGCAAAAGATGAAAACAACCTACGCATTGTTGAAAGGCAAATACTAAGGAAAATGTTTGGTCCTGTCAATATTGGCAATATATGGAGAATACGAAACAACATGGAGATTGATAAATTAATAGAAGGTGAAGATATAGTGAGATTCATCAAGGTACAAAGAATTAAATGGCTGGGGCATATTCAAAGAATGGACCAAGCAAGACCAGCTAGGAAACTACTAGATTGGAAACCTATGGGAATCAGACAAGTAGGAATACCAAGACAACGATGGCAAGAGGATGTTATGGAAGATCTAAAAAAGCTGAAAGTTAAAAACTGGGAGGAAATAGCTAAGGATAGAAGAACTGGGAGAGATTGGCTGAGAAGGCGAAAACTCACAAAGGGTTATAGTGCCAAATGATGATGATTTTAATATTTAAAGCCTGATGATGATAAATTAGAGCAATGAAATATGCATATATAATAAATTATCACCACATTATTATCAAGAGTGCTATTTCCAGCACAAAACAGACACTGACATTACCTTGCTCCAAACAGCTGGTCAAATTCTTACGAAACCGAGTTTGAATACTAAACACAACCAACACTCATGAACTTTTAATTTGGTACCAAAACACATAGCTAACATGGCACCCACACAAACAAGAAAACGTTAGTACAACATTAGAATGATTGTCACACTGTACAATGACATATCCATAAAGAGTAGCTCTTTTACACGACACCAAAACATGCCTTTTAGTCCACTGATGTAATAAACAATGATGTAAGAAGATTAAAACAGATTGATACTTTGTAGGTTTGTAGACAATGACCAAACCAATGTATCACAATTACTGGTACTTTGGATTTGAGATCAGAATGGAGGACGAAGTCACAATATAAAGATTTATAATAGTTCCTTCGAAAGGGTGGACGAGTTCAAACATTTGGGAACAACCTTAAGAAATAAAAATTCTATTCAGGAAGAAATTACGAGCAGACTGAATTCAGGGAATGCTTGCTATCATTCAGTGCAGAATTTTTTGTCTTCCAGTTTGTTATGCAAAAATTTAAAGATTAAGATACATAGAACCATAATTTTTCCTGTTGTTCTGTATGGGTGTGAAACCTGGTCACTCATATATTGAGGGAGGAATGTAGGCTGAGGGTGTTTGAGAAGAGGGTGCTGAGGAGAATATTTGGGCCTAAGAGGGATGGGGTAACAGAGAAATGGAGAAAACTACATAATGAGGAGCTTAATGATCTGTACTCCTCACCCAATATTGTTCATGTGATCAAATCAAGAAAAATTAGGTGGGTGAGGCATGCAGCATGCATGGGGAAGAGTAGAGGTGTATACAGGGTTTTGGTGGGGAAACCTGAGGGAAAGAGACCACTTTGAAGACCCAGGCACAGCTGGCAGGATAATATTAAGATGGATCTTCAGGAAATGGGATGTGAGGGCATGGAAAGGATCGATCTGGCTCAGGATAGGGACAGGTGGCAGGCACTTGTGAATATGGTAATGAACCTGGCCACTTTGCCCCAGGGAAAAAGTCAGAAGTACCCTACTGAACAGAACGCTGGGTGGGCCCTAGAGCTGGTCTGAATGTCTTGGAGAAGAGAAGAATCTCTTGGTGCTTTTGTCAAGCCTGAACAATTAACCAGCCTCCTTTTCTACAAAAAATTCCAACAGGGTGTTCACAAAACTAAGCAGTCTTTATACTACGCACGATTTGTGACTTACATTACCTGGAGCATGCAACATGTGTCTCCACTCTGGCTGCCAAAATAGCCTGGTCTTTGGCTTCTTTGAGATTGTTAATCTCATGCTGGCACTGCTCTCGGGCTTCTTCCAGTGTCCGTTGGAACTGATGTGCCAACTTCAACATCCTCCCTGACATCTGAGAACATAATATGTAGGTTATTCGGAAAGTAAGTACCGTCTGAGCATATCTCTCGCGCATCCTCGAGACTGTCACTTTGCGCATGTGCAGTGGCTTCCTCGATCAATTGAGAAGCCACAGACGCTATTTCGTGAAATTCGTGTTATGTTTATATTTGTTCCTGTACATTAAACATGTTTAAGACAATTGAATGGGCCGCCGACTGTGAAATACGGTCTGTAATTCGATTTTTGAATGCTAGGAATTTGCTACCAAGTGAGATTCATAAACAGATCTGTCAAGTGTATGGGGACAATGCGATGAGTGATGGCATGATTAGGAAATGGGTTCGGATGTTCAATGAAGGACGAGAGAACGTGCATGATGAGGCGCGAAGTGGGCGTCCATCTTTGGTGTATGATGATTTGGTGCGTAAGGTCAACGCGAAAGAGTGTGTGACGACAGACATTTCACAGTTTCTGATCTGTCCCTGCATTTTCCTCAGATTTCAAGGACTCTACTCTATGACACTGTCAGCAGTCATTTGGAATATCGGTGATGGCATTCTATGTGGAAGGTATACAAAAACTTGTGCCCCGCTATGATAAGTGCCTCAATAATGGCGGCGAATATGTGGAAAAATAGTTTGAAGAATGTAGAGTCTGATAACAATAAAATTTTATATGAAACCTTACTCAATTTTTTTTACAGTGAAATGGTACTTACTGTCTGAATAAGCCTCGTAAAATGCAATAAAATGCAATGTATCTTGTTTTACAACATGTTTCACATTATGGCATACATGTTATGGATGATTATCTGCAATTCAAATAACACCTGAAGGAAGTGGGCCATGGGAGTGTAGTTGGTACAGTGACTTGCTACCAGCTGGACAATCCAGGGATCGATTCCCAGTGTCGATAAGATCTCCACACCTGTCCAGAATGTCTCTGGGGCCCACCCAGCCTCCTGTACAGTGGGTACTGGGTATCCTTCCCAGGGGTAAAGTGGCCAGGACATGACGTTGACCACCAACCCCCATCTAGCACTGAGGTTCAAGTGTACAGCTACATCTCTACTCCCCCTCTGGGCCTTCATGGCTTATTCTAGGGTGAATGTTACCTTTACCCCTACATTAATTGAAGGAATTTTCTAGTTTGTATAGTACTTTACTTTTATAAAACCATCATCAACCATCCAACACAAAACTATATACATATATTTAATAAAATATTATATTACATATATAGCAACACACTTTTGCTTGCAATGAGGCCATCATCAAGCTGCACACACAAATTAAAAGATAAAATTAATGGCATCAATGTAAAGTGAATACCTGATATAATACTATTACATAAAATATATCTTTGTGTTTGACATTTGATTATTGTTTGTTATCATTACTGTAATATAGAGGAATCACTCAACTCAAAGTACTTCACTTTTATAAGAGTCCTTACTATCATTCAGTCCAGAATCTCATCTCCATGTATGCTATCTAAGAAGAAAAAGGTTAAATTATACAGAACTATAATTTTTTTATATGGTATGAAATGGTCTTTAACATTAAGAAAAGAACATTGGCTGAGGAAGTTTGAGAACAGGGTGCTGAAGAAGATGATTGGGCCTATGGGGAGGAATTAAAGGGAGATTGTAGAAAACTGCACAATGAGGAGTTCAGTGATTTACACACCTTGACAAATATTATTTCGGTGAACAAATGAGGAAGGATTAGATGGGTGGGACATGTGGCATGTATGGGAGTAGGAAGAAATGCATGCAAGGTTTTTGGTGGGGAAATCTGAAGGAAGGAGATCACTTGCAAAAATCTAGGCACGAACATACAGGATGGGAGGGTATGGATTGGATTAACATGGCTCAGGATAGGGACAGGTGGCGGGATGTTGTGAACGGGGTAATGAACCGGCATTGCCAAGTGTAGACAAAAGAGACCAGACAGCATGGCTGAAGTCAACTGTCAGTCTCTGATTTTTGGACTTGACCATTGTCCAATTTTTTACATAAGCAAGATGTTCTGGAAGCTAACTCCGTTTCCATCTTTAGACAAAGAAGCACCCAAACTGGTGAACCCCTTAGATTGAGTTACTCTTAAATTTTATTGAATTAAACTGTCTTTGCACAACACAACTGACAGTTGTATTCTACAACTGGTTACATCAGCAACATGTTTCGGCCTTGCTTGGCCATCAGTGTCGCCTTATGGTGTTTCAGCTGCTCACGTGCACTGAAACACCATAAGATGATACTGTTCTTTACACAAATACAAGGGGCCACTACTGCAACAAGGAGACTCGCAAGAATCCCAACACATGACTTGAGCATGTCCATCACCAGCTCGCAGCACCACAAAGTTTTACTACAGAGATACCTGCGAGTTTTTCACCAGCATTACAGAACGTGAAGTTCCACTCCAGTGATATACAGTGCACACACTGACAACACAAGTGTAACAATACAGATAGACAGACAACGTCACCGAAACCAGAACGCGAGGAAACTGCGTCAGAATTACTGCATATCTCACTCGAACCCACCAAGCCCTCTGAGTAGCATTACGAACAATCGCCTTCAGGCACCCTCGTACAACCAGGCCCTGTGTATCCACACCCACCGGGTTGAAACCTTCCCCCTCCCCCACTTGCTTGGATGCTGTAAGTAAACAACCTTTTAAATAATATTATTTTATTGCTTAATATTTTAACCATTAATCAGTTTTAATATAAGACATAGAGACAGTGTAAACCATGGGATCCCATCGGTACAGCAACATTATGTACCGTAATTGATACTAATCTTTGTAAGCCTGATGATGGCCAAGCAAGGCCGAAACATGTTGCTGATGTAACCAGTTGTAGAATACAACTGTCAATTGTGTTGTGCAAAAACAGTTTAATTCAGTAAAATTTGTCATATGTGCACAGCGGGATGGAAGCAGTCGAATTCATGAGCTACTCTCACTCATTGGGTACCACAGAAACAGGCAAACGGCTATTGAAAAATTAAAAATTAACTACAAGACTCAAAAATGAAATTTTATATATGCAATTCCAAGCAACATGATGCAGTTGTTACAGTGTGACCACCAAATACACACACTTCTTCAGCATTTTAATTTTAAATACACATACTTCTAAATGTTTCGGGCCTCAATGGCCCATCATCAGGGAGTGCACTGTTGTATAAAAGAAGTGTCCAATCCTACTATCTACACTCAAACCTACAGGCAGCTCCAACTGCTGTGCACGTATCCATTTCTGTACTCATACATTGATAAAATTATGACAATTCTACATAATGGAAGTGATAGAAGGGTTGGACAATTGCTTTATACAACTGTGCACTGCCCAATGATGGGCCTGTAAGGCCCAAAAAATGTAGGAGTTTGCATAACTGTAATTCTAACAAAGTGCATGCATTTGTTGGTCACACTGTAACAATAAAAAATAAAACCTGGACCAATCCACAAATTTAAAATGATAAAAAGAGCCATGGACTCAGACTGATCAGACCACAGACATGACACAAAAATCCACAACACATACATTTCAAATTATTCACACCATTGACACCATCCATGAAGAAAATATGAATCTACATGGTTTCAAGAAATATAAATGTATTATTTAGTCAATGTAATTCATAAAAGCAGTGCATCTCACCAGAAGCGACTGTAAAGGATTTTACAAAGTGCTGTATATCCAATGCAATGGATAAAACAGATGATGATATGTTGTGGAATGCCAGTGAAGAGGATAGGAATGATTGGTGTGCATGTGAGGAAGATGAAGGCACTGACTGTGAAGATGGAGAAAATGACAATGATTAGTAAGGTAGATAGAATCTGACATGCATTGTGTATTAAGTGTGTGAAATTAATAGTAAAATATTTTTTTTAGCAGACATCCTATTTTTGGAGGTCATCTTAGATTTAGATATAGGCATTTTTCCTCGGGAGACATGTTTTATTTGTGGTGTCACCTTAAGATTTGTCTTGGATTCAGGTAAATATGGTATTTAGTTAGTTAACAATGAACACTTGAGCATGTAATAAAGCAAGGGAATGTACAAGCTGTAAGCTAAACACATCTTTATATGATATGATATATTTGTTAACTGCAACTGGGTTGACACCCGGTGGCAGTAGTACGGTACACATTTACACACAAACAATACACAGTACAACACAATCGACACAAACAATACATAGAACACGTTTAACTAAATGGGAGGAGTGTGGGCCGTGCCCCGTCTTTGCGAGTTATACCCTGGCATTTGCCTTACAACCGAGGAAAAAGCATGGAAAAACCTCAGTTAGGGTAGCCGAAGAATGCCAAATGGCACGATCAAAACAGAATATGATCTTGATTTTGTGGAAAGATAAATCACTAATGAGTTTTGCTATGGAATGTTTGACTAAGACTCAATTCATATGACAGGCAATGGTATTTCTCTCTTCGCTGCCATACCCAGATGTTATACACCCAAATGGTTAACTGAATTATTTTCAAGGTGAAAAGCAAATGAGACATTAAGATAGCCACTCATCTCAATCAGGTATCATACATGACAGTATGTTAAATTTTACCATAATGACCACTTGAGAGTATATTGAGTAGAAATGATACAGCTTTAAATGTTACACACTGTCAAGATTACAGACTACTGGGACATGAAGTTGTGTAGCATGACGGATACTTTATGGTACCTACCTCCTCAAGTTTCCTGAACAAATCTGTGTGTGAAACAATGGTCTGGAACTCTGTTCCCTCTGCACCTGCTACTGACTGTGAAGTGGAACCGTGAGGTGGGGATAATGAACCTGTGTGCTGCTGGTTTGCTGAGGCTGGTGAAGAAGTCACCACCATCCCATCACCCAAGCGACCCTGAACATAGGCAGCGCTGTGCCATTCTTCTCCCACTGCACCAACTACAGGTTTGCTGTCACCAGACACTACAGCAATTGGATCTGTCAGCAGTCATCAATAAATGATGTTAACCATGTGAGGTTTCCGGTTCTCATGGCAACAAATATGAAGATTATGGTCTTCTAGAATGTGACATCATTCAGTTTAACACAAAGTTACCAATGTACTACAGAAACCTATTGCTTGCATATTCAGTGCAGAAGTACCTGAAGATGGTGGCAGTAGGTTCCCTAAAACACTGGTAACTAGCTAGTACAGCACAAAGTGCCATATCCCAGAATACAGAAACCTTCATGCTAAACACGAAGTACAAATGTCATCATAGTTCACTGAGACAAAATCTCCATTGTCTCTGTATCCTCACATAAGCTACCACAAAATCCCCACTGTGTCTGTATCCTCACATAAGCTACCACAAAATCTCCATTGTCTCTGTATCCTCACATAAACTACCAAAAAATCTCCATTGTCTCTGTATCCTCATATAAGCTACCACAAAATCTCCATTTCTCTGTATCCTCACATAAACTACCAAAAAATCTCCATTGTCTCTGTATCCTCACAGAAGCTACCACAAAATCTCCATTGTCTCTGTATCCTCACATAGCTACCAAAAAATCTCCAATTCTCTGTATCCTCACAGAAGCTACCACAAAATCTCCATTGTCTCTGTATCCTCACATAAGCTACCACAAAATCTCCATTGTCTCTGTATCCTCACATAAGCTACCACAAAATCTCCATTTCTCTGTATCCTCACATAAGCTACCACAAAATCTCCATTTCTCTCTACACTTACATACACACGCTTGTATCTTTAAAATCTTTTCATATTAAGTTTCCATCTTCCCTCACTTGAGTTTTTAATGTAGCCTTTAGTTTCAGTAATGGTCACTTAGTCATAATCTTAATTTATAATGCTGTCAAAGGAATCCTATCAGACACAGGTCAAACACTATCCACAGAACTTATGCCGGTAAAAAGCTGCTTTAAATTTTATGTGCTTCACCCGTGCGGTAAGCTCCAAAGCTACTTCCGAATAATTTCTGGAGCATAGTCTTTCTTTCATAAAGACCACTTACCTTCCATGTTCTTAGGTTTATGCACTTGTAACCAAGGGAGTTGCTCTTCTGCGACATAATCCCACACCACATCCCACAAGAATGTATACCTCAGAACATCCTACTCTTTTGTAAACCTCAAAGAAATTGCTTGAAAAGTGAATCACTCATACCAAACCATCAAATAATGAACTAAAATTTAACTTATTACAAAAAATTTTGATTTTCCCCAGGTCAATAAAAAAATTTATGTGTAATTAAATTAATAAAAAAAAAACATGTCTCTGAATTCACAACAGAATTGCTAACAGAGTTTAGAGAAACAATGTTCTGATTTATGTGTTCCTTCATTACGTATTCTTTTCCAGTAATTTTCAATAAACCTGTCCTATGTTCATCTGAAACTGTTTTCAGGCTGGAGAAATATAACAGAATGTATCGTAAAACAAGTCTGTCCACAGAATGAATCTGGTCAGGATCAACTTATGACAGTAAATAAACAATGAATGAATAATGGCAATGGTTAATAAAACAGTATGAAACCTGTCCTTCTTTACAAGATATACACGCAAAATCAGGGCAAAGCAAGTACCGTTTCCTACCATTTATATGCAGTAAGGATATCTTACAGAAAAGCAGTAAATCATATTAGCGACAAAAACATCAAACACTGTGTACATCCTCTGCTCTTCTTGTAGAAACATAAGCTAAGATAGATACATTAAGTCCATATTTCAATTTTGCGTTTTAACAAGACATAATACAAGAAATGAAACTTTACAATACAAAAATTATAACAGAACCACAGAAAAGCATATAAAGTGGATTACATATTTACCTGCATCACTGTCCTCACCATTACTGCCATCTTTGGGCATTACACGTTTCAATTTGCGTGGCACACTTCCCTCTCCATCTGATGTATCTTTTCTCTTTCTGCGCTTGTACGGTGTGAAAAGACGCACTGGTCCAGTCTGTACAATGCAAAAATGGGTTTTAATATACATACTAATATATGAGCAGAATCTGAGACACTAGGGGCTTACGATTTTCCAGAACATGATTTTTTGAAAAGTTTTAAATTCTGCACCCTTGAACTTTCCCTTCTACCAATTCAGATTTTCATTTTTCTCCCACAGAACAGTTCAGAAATTGGTCTTTCTTACAGAAATAAATGCAGTACAATCAATGTTCATTTACGCTCAGGTAGTTCACAATTTGTACTTTTCATTTATATCCATTACAGTAACTAAATGAAGAACAGTGAGATACCCAAGATAAATAGCATGTATGGAGATGAGCAGAAAAGCATGCCCATCTCATTCCTCTACTATCTGATAAGAATGACTAATCATAAAACTCCCCATCGTTATTTCATCCATATGCCAACCAACAAAGGTAAAGATAGTTGAATAAAGAGAGACCAACTTGATGTCATTTGCTTTTTTATTTCATTATTTAATGCTCAACATGTTTCGGATGTTAATACATCCATCCCCAGAAGCTTGCGACTTATTTGTTGAGTTATTTCATGGTTGTATTGCTCTATAAGGATAGAGGTTTTTGCATTAGTGTACTTATTTAGTGGCGAGTGTTTAGTCGTGACATGTGTGGTTGTTTTAGAAAGCATGTTTCTGCAAATATTGGCTGATGCGGTGTCTTATGGTTATTGAGTTTCCTTTGTGTGTAGTATGTTTTTTGATAATGTTTCCTGAACATATTCTGATGTCATGTATATGAGCTTACACATACCTGTTTCGATGTGTGTTGGTGTTATGTTGTGGTTTGGTTGGGGTGGTGTGGTATCTGTATGCAGGCTGAAGCACTACTGGTCTGTTCATGTGGAATGTGGGGGTTGGGGGTTAACGACCGTTTGGAAAGGGGGGTCTATTTCTCCCGGGTTCTGCTCCGGAATGAGTTTGCCTTCATGGTGGAGGAATTGGATATAGTATTGTTTGTAAGGCAAGAGTAAGCTTGGGTTATTTAGGGGTTTGAGTAGGGTCATTGTACTATTAATTTGGCTGTATTCGTGTTGGTTTTGTACAATGTGTAGGGCGCATGCTGATTGGGGATTATTGTATCTAATGTATCGTATGTGTTCTTGGAAATGTAAAGGTAAAGATGTTCCTGTGCATGCCTCTTGAAAGCATATAAGGGAGTGGAGATGCAGCTCCACCCATTCTTAACCACTGCACCAGATGGACGTGAGTGGTCAGCTTCATGCCCCAGCTGCTATACAACCGGGGAGAGTGCTCCACATCTACTGAATCGGAAGATGGGTCTGGACACTTTGGAGAAAAGATAAAGAGCTTGCCTCCGCCAGGAACCGAACAATCCCTTTGCTGTTCAGCCCACAGCCTAGTCACTATATTGACCATGCTATCCTGGCCCCACATATCAACCAACAAACCTGGAAATTCCAAGTAATTTTTGGTGTGATCTTATGGATGCGATTAATATACGTCACTGTAAGGAACGTTTCACACAACAACTGGTACTCACAGCTGCGTCATCATCGCAACATGCTGAGCATGTGCAGCTTGTGGCATGTGGTGTCAGAATCCCCTCATCAATCAAAGTCTGCAAACTTCGACCACCAAACCTGATACTCCTTTTCCAGTCTTTGCTAGATGCCCGACCACAAAGTGCTTCAAATTCACTTGGAGTATACCAAGTATCAGCCATCTTGATGCAACGTCCTCTTCCACCTGAGCCAAATCGATGCTTGTGCAACTCTGCACTTGTATTCTGCAATTAGTTTGTTACAAATGTGTGTAAAAAATGGTAAATGTAAAGATTTCCTATTACAGGCCCTGTGTGACCCACAGGGTGAGTAGACATATAGCTCTACTCTTCCATGACCGCAGCACTAGAAGGGGGTGAGTGGTCAGCAGCACACCCCGGCCACACTTTACCCCCGGGAAAGACCCATTTTGCAGGAGGCTGGGTGGGCCCCAGGGCCGGTCTGGACAGGTGGAAAATCTTGTCCCCACTGGGATTCGATCCCAGACCATCCAGTCCGTAGCTCAGTCGCTATACCGACTGAGCTACCCGGCCCACACAAATGTGTGTAACAATATGAAATATAAAATAGAAGTCTTAAGATTTTAGTTACTAATATGAATGTAATAGACCAAACATGACAATTTAACATACAATGACTCTATGCTGCACAACTTTTCTGGAAACCACACTTCCTTACCATGTTTATGACAGTCCACTACTGATCACTATCTTAAACCACATTAATGGAGTCAATGCCCTCACAAAGTGTATCTTTATGGGAAAGTTTAAAGCTGGTCTCCCATCTACAAATAGGTCTTACAAGTGAGACTTTTATTTTACGTATTTACCACCAAAAACCCTGTTTGTATTTCTTGTCTCCCGCATGCGTGCCACTTGCCCACCCATCTCATCCTCCCTATTTAGATCACCCTAATAATATTTGATAGTAGGCTGGGTAGCTCAGTCGGTATAGCGACTGACTATGGGCTGGATGGTTTGGGATCGAATCCCAGTGGGGACGAGATTTTCCGCCCGTGCAGACCGGCCCCGGGGCCCACCCAGCCTCCTGTACAATGGGTACCGGGTCTTTCCCAGGGGTAAAGTGTGGCCGGAGCGTGCTGCTGACAACTCACCCCTTCTTGTGCCACGGTCATGGAAGAGTAGAGCTACACCTCTACCCACCCTCTGGGCCACACCGGGTCTGTAACAGGAACACTTTACCTTTTAAAATAATATTTGATAAATACATATCATAAAGCTTCTTATTATGCAGTTTTCTGCAGCCAATTGTAAAACAGATTACAGGCAAATGAGGTATGTTCTCTATATTTGGTGCATTACCTTACATCGCACAGGTAGGATAGGCATATTAGCTGATTCTGTCCATGAACTAGGAACTGTCTCTCCCCGGAGTCCAATCGGAGTTCCAGGAGTACCATGTGTGTTGGGCTCATCACCACCACCTGGGTCATTTTGTATTACTATGTGTGTGGCTTTCAGCTCTCCATTCTGTAGCACAGATACACATCAGAAAAGGTGAAAAAGCTTCAATGCTTCAGTAATACTTGAACTGTTTCTAAGATCAATTTTTAGCCCACTTTCCCTCCTTACGGGAGAAAGAAGTAGGATCATAAGAAACTGATGTTCAGGTGACCGTGCATTGTGATAAATTCTTATAATAAAACCAACTAATGCACTAATTTCTCTCAATTTATTTTTGGAATAAAACTCCACATGTTTCAGACAGTTCCTCTGCCCATCATCAGGAGTTTTTCACTGTACACACAGCAATGGTATATGTCATACAGGTTTGCTGACAGCTTGCGTGCACGATGAGGATGGAGTTCCATCCTGATCCTGCTTGCAAGCTGTCAGCAAACCTGTATGACATATACCATTGCTGTGTGTATAGTAATAAACTCCTGATGATGGACGGAGGAACTGTCTGAAACATGTAGAGCTTTATTCCAAAAATAAATTCGAGAAATCAGTGCATCTAGTTGGTTTTATTATAAGAGGATCACAGGATCATAATATTGAGGTATTGTGTGTGTGCCTTTGCATGCATTTGTTCCCCATTTAAACTTTTGAATCAGTAAACGGATTTTCAGAAAACTTGATGTGACTGTTATGCCACTGAGGGCCATCCACATATTATTATATTTCTTAACTGTGTAAAATTGATAACATGGCAGATGTGCTAATTTATGAGCTGGCTGTGACATGGTGCCACACACTTCTGAGTCCTACAGTGACCTGCTGTTTAGATCAGGGAAATAATGACACTTTCATCACAGTCATTTTCTATATGCGAAAGGCGATAAATGTTCTTTCACTTTGGGTTTGATGCTGATCATTCATGACCCACTGAAGCCAGTGGCATAACCAGGAATTTTGTTCAGGGGGAGGGGGTTCAACAAATTCAGTTGAGGACAGAGAGAATGGGGATCTGGGGGCGGTAGCCCCCTAGTCAGGGGTTCTGGAGGCAGCTGTAATTTGGTACAAGAAATTTCATTTCATATAGTAACATTTTCTTAATTTTTGGTACTTTAAGACTATTTATGA
>Ga0123354_10005261_pt1 | contig 18750 bp, 5 predicted proteins | sample TergutLab28metaG_2_FD_97872 | JGI IMG/M metagenome (GOLD analysis project Ga0123354, IMG submission 97872) | Labiotermes labralis P4 segment gut microbial communities from Petit-Saut dam, French Guiana - Lab288 P4 | ecosystem: Host-associated > Arthropoda: Insects > Digestive system > Gut ...
GGAATGGAGGAGACTGCATAACGAGGAGCTAAATGATTTGTACTCCTCACCCAATATTGTGCGGGTGATAAAATCGAGAAGAATGAGATGGGTTGGGCATGTGGCGCGTATGGGTGAGGAGAGTGGGTGTATAGGGTCTTGGTGGGGAAACCGGAGGGAAGGAGATTACTTGGGAGACCTAGGCGTAGATGGGTGGATAATATTAGAATGGATCTCCAGGAGGTGGGATGTGGGTATAGGGACTGGATTGGGCTGGGCCAGGATAGAGACAGGTGGCTGACGCTTGTGAGTGCGGTAATGAACCTTGGGTTCCGTGAAATGCGGGGAATTTCTTGACTAGTTGCAAACCAGTTAGCTTCTCAAGAAGGACTCTGCACAATTGAGTAAGTAAGTAAGTAAGTAAGAAGTTTGAATTATTCACTTTACAGCGAAGTACTGTATTCTGTATTTTCAATTTAATGTTTTGTCATAAACAAAATCACTACTAAAACATATTTCCAGACATAAATTTTCCAGACATAAATTTTTCTAAATTACACTGATTTTTATTATATATAATATATGACATATTACACATACAACGCAAGACTGACTTCAATAACAAAATGTAGTATTCAATGTTGTAGGAAAACACATATTGAAGGAATTATAAAACACCGTATTACACAAAGATTCTTTTAATTTTACAACAGGCCATAATCTACACAATACTGTAGTGCTGAACAATGTTCTGAGACTTTGGATTTGATTCGCGTGAAGGATCCGTTACGCTCGCATTATTAGAACCTAAAAGTACAGTACTTAGCAGTTATTTGCAAGGAAACTCTTATTTTGATTGCTAGAATTGCTGGATAATTACGCAGATCAAATCGAACCATAAATACAGGACACAAGAGGGAAAAACTTTAACAGTGCTTGGAAAACCCATCACCCTGTTTATACCGTTTCAAAAGTAAATTAATTAAGCATTTAACTCACGTTCTCAACATATTGTTTAGAGTACTTCACTTCAGTGCAGTTGAGTTAATTAGTACGCCATTTCATTATTTATGAACAGGACTCAGTGTAATCTAAAAGGTACGTAGCTTGAAGTGTTTACCAACTGTTTAAGCGTAAATAATTAGAAGTTATTTTTTTTCACATTCGTACCGCCCATCTTGATACTATCACAGCTTTGTTTATTCACCAACTGATTCACTAGTGAGTTGATTTTAAAAAAAAACATTAAAATTTACATTAAAACAGCTCCGAAATGTCGGAGCTGTTTTAATGTAAATTTTAATATTGTTTTTTAAGACAACTCACTAGTACACCAGTTGGTGAATAAATAAAACTTCGATAATTAGAAATCCTTTCTCAATTCAGAGAAAAACTTCTCTAAACTTTGTCCAAATCAAATAAACAAAGGCAGGAACATGCAATGCATTGGACTCTATAGAAATGAAATTAATATATGCAGTAGTCTGGTTTTAGTAATTTCTTATTTAAAATAGCAGTTTAAAACTATTTAATAAAATATTAAATAACGTACGTCAGTACAACTACTTTATTACACAGGGTAATTGCATAGGCTACATGTTTCCACTATTGTTCAGTCATCTTAAGGCCCATTTTGTCAATTGAGTCACAAGATTCTATGCACACTTTGGGATTATAATCCTTATGTGTGCATAGCATCTTGTGATTCAATTGACAAAATAGGCCTGAAGATGACTGAACAATAGTCGAAACATGTAGCCTATGTAATTACCTTGTGTAATAAAGTAGTTGTACTGACGTACATTATTTAATATTATATTACGTTTATGGGCACATTGTGATGCCTCTGTTTAAATTAAAACTATTTGTTGAACGGATGGAGCTATTTTGCAGAGTACGTAGTCGGAAGACACTAGAGACAACACCACTAAGCTTCATAAACTATTACGTAGCCACTTGAGGTTCCATTTTTATTTTAATTCATTTCATTTCATTTACAGTTTGCTTAGCAACTGTCAGCTCACGAGAATAATAAATTAGAAAAGAAGCGGAAGGAATCCACCGTTACCCAGTATGAGGTACTATTCTCGAATTTGATTGGAGACCAGGGACAAGCTACAAAAAAAAAAGGGTCGGTTCGGCCCTTACTGGCATCCGGGCCGGTTTCGGGAACGGGCAACTCTCGTGCAAGAATCAGGAGTGCTAATTGTAGGTAGACAGCAGTATTCCGTAAATTAGCATCGAGTCAACACACTGAGGAGCTGCATCACAGGGCACCCGGAACAGCTCTGAAATGCACGCAAATTTTTTAAATCGAAAAGTCAGAAGAAAAGAAACAATGTAAAGGTCACAGGAAAGTATGGGAAGGTAACATTAATATATATATTAAAGAAATGGGTTTGAGGACATAGATTGGATTCGTGTGGCTCAGGAGAGGCCCAGTGGCCAGCTTTATTGCGTGCGGTATTGGAAATATACGTATGTTAAAAGAAAATCATACCCTCTTAAGTTTTTAACAAAAATATCGCTGCAGTTTTTAAATTACATATATTCTATATCATGTATGAAAAGATACAACTAATACAGAGCTCTATTATTACTGTTAAGCCTAGATAGGCTAAATGAAGCTGTTGGTGAAAAAAATGAGGGTTACACTAACAGGCAATTACGTCAATAGCTGGGGATTCTCTTCTACTAGAATTTGACCCGAGATCCCATTACGCAGTAACGCAACGTCGTATGACAGAAGCGTGGAATCCCACAGCACACGGCTATGGAAAGCAGAAAACTCTCCTAAGTACATAGACCAATTTTGACGCTCATAGGGCAGTGCATCATAATGTTATTTCTATAGTAAAACCAAAAAGATGCACCAATGTATCAGATTATGTTATTTGGGAATGACACTACATGTTTCGGACGGCCTTTCCGTTTGTTTGACAAATGCCTCTTGCTCTACGTACAGTCTTGAACTCCTGATGATGGACGGAAAGACCATCCGAAACATGTAGAGTGTCATTCTAAAATAACATAATCTGATACATTGGTACACATGTTTGGTTTTGCTATAGAAATATATAGGAAAGTTACTGTACTGTATTGTTTTATGTTTATTTCATATCTGCAAAATATGTATACTTCCATCTTCCAGCACTTGCTAGAGTAATTCATAAGTTTATTGTCGTTTAATTCGCATTCAGAGAAATTCATGCCTCTTCGTCTGAACCCAGCGAACATTCTACCCTTCTGCACATCCACTCGCTTCATCGACTTCAATTGCAAACAGACCTGGTCTTCACAAATGTTGCTGATGACACCCAGAGTTCATTACAGACGACAATCATATGCACACTACATAATGTGTATTGCTTATATTTAAGCTTACTCTTACGTTTGATGGATATGTATTTACTTCAGTTTGCTTTGTTTAACAAAAACAGTTCTGCTTCTAAACAATGACAACCAGAATGTTCATGAATCACTAACATAAGGTTGCGAATAAGACAATAGGCACAGTTATTACCTAGATAATATCCAGAGACAGTTAAGTCAAAACACCACCCTCACATACGTTATCTGAACACACTGCACAAAATGAACGCATACAAAACTAGCTTGTGTGCACGTACGTAGGATTAATCTGCATGCGACCGGATGGCGTTCTATAAACTCAGCATTCTGGACGCGCACCAATTTGGTGCTTTAATTTAATTTTGATGGCGAACTAGCCAATTAGAACCCTCAATCTCGAATTTATGTTTACCAAACTTCTCAATAGTAGCACTTGATGAAACGCCAGCATGCTACACGTTAACCACACATGCACAAATACATACATACACACATATATACATACGGCACAAACCTTGGTCTCTTATATTAAGGAAGAATACAAACACCTTGCTAGCATACCTGTATGACATATACCATTGCTGTGTGTACAGTGAAAAACTCCTGATGATGGACAGAGGAACTGTTCGAAACATGTACAGTTTGATTCCAAAAATAAATTTGATAATTTAGGGCATCTAGTTGGTTTTATTATAAGAATTTATCACGATGCACGGTCACCTGAACGTCTAATTCGTTTATTCCATTCTTGTTAAATATACATCATATACAACACAACTTACAACATGGTGCAGAAACGTAAAGAAATATAAGTAAAATAAGATATAAATGTTTATAACCGTTGATAACAGTATCCGTCCAGTAAAATAACGCTCGTACTATCCATTACTGAACGTGACATGACTGTGCAGGATGTGGGTGCCAGTTTAAACAGTATTGAGGCAGAATCCTCTTCCACACACACATTGGATTTGTGTCAGCACATTGGTCTGCCGTGAAATTAAAACGGTAGTGAGATCACAGCGCGCATTGTGGGTTCGCTGGTGGTTCAGGCCTCGAATTTTTCCCGGGGGAATAATATGGCCTGCCACAAGACCCAGCCACGGCTCGCAAGAGAATGCATTTTTCACTACGCACAGCTTCACTCATGATCCATGGTCGCGTTTTATTGTCAAATATTTACGTCAGTGTTTGAACCATTGGTTTATTTATCAAAGGCAAGTCTTTGTAGCCATACAATAATTTCTCGTGGCGCATCTTGTAGCAACTACTGAACAATAAGACGAAGTTTTCTTTTTCTTTCGAGTTACGTTTTAAAGATTCACAACTACACAAGTTGGGAAGGGCGAACCTTTAAGTTGTCTGGCGCCACATTTAGATCACTTGTCTACAGTAAGACGCGAGACTAGTTGTGTTCGCTGCAGCAGTTGGCATACATAAGATATCCACAGCAATACGTTACTACGCATACCTTCAGGTCTTTCGTGCATGTGGTTGTTCTGAGAAAGAGCAGGATAGACTGTATTCTGTCGTTTGCCAGTTATCTTCTTCAATTTCACTTCATTTGAACCTACTATTCGCATGACAATAGTCAACAATGCGCGGTATCTAATAAAAGATTGTCTTCTGCAACTTCACGTATATAAGTTTCCTTAGTAAGACATCTTGTAGTGTGGTTGTTTTAACTTGTTTTGAAATGTGTGGGTGTGTGTATGCATGGGTTTTGTAATGTGTGGGGTGTTTTGGTAATACGTGTACTTGTATTTACTGTGTTTTGTATTTGTACTGTGTTTTTGTATTGTTTCGTTTATGTATATTTATTCGTATTTATTTTGCCTGTGCTAGTGTAACGACTACTGCTCCCAAAGTGAAAACTCAATTGCAGTTAATAATCATAATAATAATAATACCACACACTCGCAACAACACAAATTAAATTTTCACCGACGTGAAATATCAAATTAGTGTCTTTTACTGCGAATTAACCATTTCTTTATGCATAAACCACCTTTCCCACCTCGTAAGTTATTTAGCGCGTTCTCAAAATTCAGAAAAGTGACAACTAGCTTCGTCATGTCTGTCTGCCCGTCCGGCCGTCCGACCGCATGGAACAATTCGACTCACACTGGACGGATTTTCAAGAAATTTGATCTTTGATTATTTTTAAAAAATATGTCGAGGAATTTGAAGTTTAATTAAAATCTGACAATAATAACGGGAACTTTACACGAATGCCGATATACATTTAACATCATATCTCGCTCAGTTCTTCTTAGAATGAGAAATGTTTCAGACAAACACTGTAGAGAAAATCAAAACACATATTTTATGTCCAAAAACGTTTTTTTAATCATGCTGTTTATGAGGTAATGTGGAAAAGAATTGTAGAGCCGGAGAGGCCACAAAAGATGAGATGGCCAACAGCATTGCATGCTGGATAACTAATGCTACAAACACACACACACAGAATATTAACTTTTTAAAGCCCACTGGTTGCGTGATGCACCAACAAGTTTAACATTCAAGAACTGTACGCTCTGAACACACTGTATATATGTGTGTTGTGTTTATCTGAGAACAAACAGTGACTTGTGCCACTTACATCATAAACTGATTGGTTTTTATAACTGAGATAAAAAGTGTTTACAGCGCGGTACGAACTGGGTCTTTAAATACAGCAGTCTGCGCTTCGTCTTTAAAGGGTTAATACTCGTTTATTAATATGTTTTAATGTAACACGTCTTGACAAGGAGGCTGGCAGTTTTATTGAAGTGAAGTAGAGGGCTCTAGCTATGTAACCACTAATATCAGGGACTGTAGATCTGAGCACAGTAAGTTTGCCAGCTGCGACACTCGATACTACGTCTGAGGGAAATTTCGCGGGTCTGAGGTTTAACTCACATAGAACAACGGGATTAGTGACGCGGTTGGATCAAAAAACAGCATAAGCATAAGCAGTGAATTCTAAACGAAATCTTCATTGTGAAAGCTGAGGTTCTTGCGGCAGTGAATATGAAGACTGTCTTTGAGACATGGTGCCGTGCAACATGGTAAAAATTTACTGCAGTTTGTGAAGACTATTCTGCATTCATCTTCGGGGTTTGGCCCTCTAAATATTGAGGTAGGAACTTCCTACGAAACTACAAGGAATCGCATTCCAGAACATAGTAGCCATGCTGTACACTCGAGAACTGGGCTCTTCTTATGAGTTACTACGCAGTGAATAGTGGCAATTCCTTACCGACGTTTCGGGACAAATTATCGGTCCCATCGAGAAGACAGGACAGGCTTACCACTACTCGATGTGTAATAACCCAGAAGAGCGCAGTTTTCATTTACTGCGGGAAGCAAGCTTGCAGTCACGTATGTTGTACACACTTTATGCCACAGGACTCAAATGTTGCTTCAGAAAGTAAAGTACATAACATAAAGGAATTGTATTAATTTATTTCACGGCTTCGATGCGCGCAGAATAGCTACGAAATCAAACAAGGAATGTCCTCCATCATCTGATATCACAACCTGCTTCTTTAAAATGTGTTTACATGTTATTATTCCATCTATACCTAGGTCTCCAGTGGTCTCTTCTGATCAGGTTTAAGAACTACATAGCTGTATGCTCTTTTGTACTGCATCATGAAAGCCGCATGCTTTTTCCACCTAATTATATTTGATTTTATTGCCTAATAACAATCTGCACAATACTCCGACTGACTCCCTCAATATGCATCATTTCGCAGTTCCTCTTACCTCTCTGAGAAATCGTTTCTGAAATAACATCTATATTGTGTACTTATGGTCACATACAGAGTTCCATAACCTCAAAAGTAAATGATAAGACTCGATAAAATGTGCTTCAACATATATTAAAACTCACCTGCGTGTTTCGGTCGCTTGTGTTACCATTATCAAGGTGCTTTACAAGAATACTGCTGAACTGCCTAAACTGTACAGGCAAAACCACTTATTACATTTCGGCAAATGCTGTACTTTAGCGGTATTCTTGTAAAGCACCCTGAAGATGGTGCCAAAAGCGGCCGAAATGTGGTGAATTTTAATACAAGGTAAAGCATATTTTATTAGTGCGCATTTGTTGGTTTATTACATGAGTGTAATGTCTCGAATTTATTCGCCCAAGTAGAATATTTAATCACAGAAATTTTATACAAAATTTCAAATATGACCAAATAAGCGTTATTTTTTGTAATGGAGAGGCCGTATGTTTTCTGTGAGATAAAGCACAGTTATTAAATATTAATCAGAAGAATTTTAGACGTAAAGGGATAAATACAACTTACATAGGACAAATTCTAACTTTTCCAACACAAGATATATTTTATTCAGATATACGGGATAAATGGCAAGAATAAAGTAAGAGAGCAAGAACGCAGCCTGTATCTCTAAATGAATTATATGTTGTGTTTGACTGCATACTCTGCATTTCTCCTCGATTAAGCTGCAGACAATGAGATGCATTCCATCAAACTAAAATAACTTACGTAGCTGACAGCCTCTGATATCACATCTATTCACGATTATAGTACAGCTGAAGTTGATGGCGTGCGAATAAACTGTCAAAGTGCAAGCAGCTAAGAAAACTAGTTTGATGCCATCAAGCCAAATACACAAGCAACTAATTTCCTTTGGGGGACAGATCTTCCTCAGAGCCAAGGGAGATGCACTTAAAGTTTATCCTAAGTAGTAACATGGCAGTGTAACGTTACTCATGTTGACATGGAGAAATGTGGTTAAATCCACAACATAAAGCAGCAGAACTCTGTACAGACTGATTAATTGTAGGGTGCGTCACATCTCGAAATGTCACCGTAATTCTTATTTTTTTTAACTCTCTTTGTTTTTGAGGCACCGGTCTCAACATGGCTACATTCCTACTCTCGGCGCTGACAATTATTGTAATTTAGTACTTTTCCTCATTTGCCTGCAAATTCCTCACCACCGTTGAAAAATATCACGCAAATTAAACACAAATTTGTAAACAGCATTCTTCACTTTACATACAACAACGCAGCACATAAAAAAGAACGTAGCTCTTTTGGATTATTACGCATCAAGAAGTGATAAGTTCTCACAGACGGATCGGGAAAACCTATCGGTCCCATTAAAAAAAATTATTGAATCAAATGACAATTGTGTGCCGGTCCCAGAGGCCGCGCGGTCTAAGGCGTAGGTCTGCGGCCGCTCGCTTGCTGAGATTGTGGGTTCGAATCCCACTTGAGGCATGGATGTCTGTCTCTTGTGAGTGTTGTGTGTTGTCAATTAGAGGTCTCTGCGACGGGCTGATCACTCGTCCAGAGGAGTTCTACTGGCTGGGGGGGGGGGATTGGGGGGATTTAGAAAACCCAAGAAAGGGGAGGCCCTGGCCCACTGGGGGGGGGGGGGCTGTTGCTCCGAAAAAAAATGTCAACTGTGTGCATTTTTGGTTAGAGTTACAGAAACTGAATTATAATCCACGAAATAGGATATAAAAAACTCGTTAATGCCCGTAAGGCAATAGAAATTCTCCACAGTAAGAACATCAGACAATGGTTGTATAAAACAAATGCACCAGTATGGTATAATAAACCATGCAGCAGTTTAGTGTGTTTAAAATATAATTGTTCATCTTATGACAATTTTGTGCATTTGTTGGTTAAAATTACATTAACTGCATTGGAATGCACGGAATTTAGAAAATAAAATTTCTACTCTATTTCTTTTAGCTGTTTCATAGCTCATTACATTGAGCAACACCTTGTGTTGAAAGAGTGCAAGAAATGACAGGACACGCCACATTTTTATTAACTCCTTGGAGCAACGTACTTCAGGAGTTGATGAAGAGTCCCTCAGTTGTATCAATAACTGTCCAACGAGATGCAACACAAAGCAGTCTATTTATTACTCTGCAACTTCACTCCACATGTTTCCGGTGCCAACTACACCCATCATCAGGAGTAAACAAAACTCTAACTACAGCCTCCCTACAACGTGGCCAAGCTCTAAGCTTGGCCACGTTGTAGGGAGGTAGCTGCTCACAAAAATATGACCAGTACCGGAGGCTGTAATTACAGTTTTGTGTACTCCTGATGATGGGCGTGGTTGGCACCCGAAACATGTAGAGTGAACTTGCAGAATAATAAGTAGACTGCTTTGTGTTGCATCTCATTGGACAGTTATTAATACAGATCAGCGATGCACGGAACCATAAATACAAAAGTCCCTCAGTTATTTAGCAAATTCCTTAACTTTCATGAAAACTCAAGATTCATTACTGTGATCACAGCTACCGGAACCTATCTAAGCCGAATTAGTCAAGTCCGCTATTCACATCCCATTTCTTTCAGATCCATAATCATTTTATCCACCCATTCCCACAGATTTAGTAAAATATTCCGCGTTTAAGGCTCTCTGACTAAACTTTTGTATGCATTCCCGCCTCTTCCATTCGTGCTACACGCCAGTCCATCTCATTTACCACCGAGCAAGTTACAGTAGGTGGTAACGCTTCTGGCTCATATTCAGGAGGTGCCTCTTTCGAATCTCTGTCGGGACACCAAATAAACTGAAGTTGTTCGTGCTTTTCCTCAGTTCTTCAGGGTATAACACGAGAATATTTTGTTCCAGCAAATCACCCTGCAACCAGACGCCACATTACCTAATTATCTAGCATTATGCTAACAGGGTCGTTAAATAAACAAAGTAATGAATTCATCTGTCAAACGTTATTTGGTAACCAGCAAATATATACTCACAAAATATTGACATAACTCTACAATGCACAGAGTTATTAACATTAATGATGTACCAGGAAGCGAAACAGAAGTAGATTTAACAAGGAAACCGAGCTACAGTATTTTGGTGTTAGTAGTTTACGCAGATTAGCTAGGTAACACTTAGAAGTAGCTCACTTAATGACTCAGTACTTAAGTTGGATTAGACAGCCTTCCTCATTGAACGCATTCACGACACTTTTATGGTAGAGTGTCAAGATGGGGATAATCTCAATAAAATCGACTTACTTAAACTTCCTACTTCTTCCACGCCTTCCAGTTTTTCTAACTTTAAGAGCCGACGTAACCTATTTGGCATCTTCTCGCTGTTCCCTTACTTCCATTTCAGTGTATGAACGTCACAGTCTTAAAGCCGACGCTCCTTGCCCAATATCTGACTTCCCCTTACAAGCTACACACTTAACGTTTTCAACACTCCACAGAACAGAATATCAGATATTAGTCGCGGCTTTCTTTTAAGACGCCGGATTAAAAAAAAACACAGTGATGTGGTTTAATACTCTTCCTTCTGATTCTAGACTCTTTTTTTAAAAAAAAAAAGAAAACTGCAACTGGTTGAAAAACACGCCATCTCCTTATGCAGATATCGTTCGATGTAAGAATGGCATTTGTTACACAGTTCTCCATCAGTTTGATTGTCTATATTTACACTTTCACTCAAGCATTTAAAGCCCAGTGATTACTATATGTACTACCAGGTTTCACACTAAAAACCCCTGCATTTTACCCACATAATGTATTAATGTATTTCGTTTGATTCCCAAAGAATACGTCAATATTTCCCCGCATATAATTAACCTGTTTGATTCAGGCGTTCCTGGCCAAGTACAAGAAACAAGGTTTTATGAGAAGACCATAACAGATCTTCTGCCAGTCCGTCCATCCCGCCTGCGACAGAGAGTATCAGCGGCTAAGCCGTCTGTCGGATTTCCATGAAATTTGGTACAGAATGTATTTAAAAAAAACGCTGTCGTATGAGCGCGAACTTAATTTAACGCGGCTCGGTGATAATCACACTTTACTTAGGGGCATGAAAATAAAGATGTCTGTACTTGCTACAGTTGTTCATAAGTTCTCCAATTGGTGTCAATGAGAATTCTGAGCTTCGTAAATAACTGGTACAGTAAAAAGGCATACTTCTCTGAAGCTTGAAAAATCACATTTGCTTGACATTTTACTCACATTTCGGCCGACTTGGATAAAATTCGGTACAGTATAACGTTAAGATAATAACTCCTTTAAGTACGTTTTAATGTTTTAACACAAATCCCTGTAAATCGTTTTACTGCAGCTTGATGGCATAGTAAAGGCCCCGAACATGCAGCTACGTTTGTAAAAAAAAAAATCAACTTGTTTGACAGGAAAATGGTTGTTTTTTGACAACGTTCTTCTACATTCACATACTAAACACAAGGGGATGCTTCACATTAAGATCAATTTGAAAATAGAAAAGGGAATGCAAGAACCTAAAGAAACAGTTGAATGGGGCTGGCTGCAACTAACTATGGAGAGTGTCCGCTCGCAAATTAGGTATTAGCGCTACGGTTTATTGGGTACGACGCTGCTAACAAAGAGATTATAAGTGTCTGATTATGGCACTTCGCTTTAATAGTGTTCATTTTCTACGTAAAAATGTACGACGCTTCAAAGCTGATTTCATTTATTTCTTCATGTTCCATTTACTTCCTGCAACGTGTTATGTGTGGCGGTAGCCCTTGTCAGTATCAATCGTCACTTAACCTTTTGACGCCTAATGTCAACTATAGTGGTCGTACAGCACCGCTAACCTCTAAAGTTTCATTTTATATATTTATTCAACAAATATAGATGCTGAATATTTTAAACATGGTATATACTCTTCTTTCGTTCTCTTCAAAATGTAGTTTGTTTCATAATTCTAACATATCTGGTTCCTGTATTATTCACATTTTATATACAGGGTGTGCTAAAATTAAAAAAATAATTCCGGCGCCAAAAGGCTCAATAAATACCTTGATAAAATAACTGGTCCCGGTTAGACAATATTCCTTTCACTTAAGTTCTCAATACAATTTAACACGTCCAACTTTATACAAAACAAAGCAACGAAATGCACAATTTTTCTAAATTAATATTTAATTTCTAATTTCTCCTACATGTTTCGAAACTGCGTGGGTTCATCTTCAAGGAGACAGCTGTACATGCAGTATGGTATGCTGTACGTGCATTGGTGTGAGCAGCCTGTGTGTTCGAACACACTCTACCACCTGCCAGACTGCTCACACCCATGCACGTACAGCATACCACACTGCATATGCAACTGTCTCCTTGAGGATGAACCCATGAGGTTCGAAACATTTAGGGAAAATCTGAAATTAAATATTAATTTATAGAAATTTTGCATTTCGTTGCTTTGTGTTGTATAATTATATCACAATGCACGGTGCAAAAAAATAAAATGTGCATCTTTCTTCAGTATTACACCTAATACTGACGTGGCGATTAGGTCCTGAAGCGTAGTACAGAAAGGCGTTAGACCACTGATCGGGATATGAGAAACGCATACAAAATTTAATAAAAGAAACCTTAAAGGGAATATAATCCATAGTGTTAACAGGTGTAGATCGCAGGGTGGTGTCCAGCTGGACCGTAACCAATTAGTTCTGAGTTTGTAGACTAGACGCAGATAAATACATATATTTTACTGGATCTGGAGAAGATATTGATACTCGTAAAATGTCGTTTTGTGAAACGGCATGTTAAGTTCTTGATCAGCTGGGAAAAAGTTTGCTCTTATAGGAGCAATGTGATTCTTGGTATTAGTCACTGCAACTAATACTGGAGTGATGAAATTATCTGGGGTAAAGTTACGTCTTATTTTATAGGCCTATATACTTTACTTACATTCTTTTAGGGATAGCAATCAGCAATTAGGAAAGGATTTCAGATGTGCCCTTGTGTATCATAATTTTTTAACACTAGTGTTCGATACTGCACTGTGCATCATGCTCATGACACGTTCTTCAATGGCAGAGAGAGAGAGAGAGAGAGAGAGAGAGACAGTATGAATACGAACACATCCGTACGAATATGAACAAGTCCTATGAAACATCAAGCGGCAACAAATTTTTGTGATTAGTGTACAGCAGAAAAAATCTGCTGTTTTTTGCTGTTAGTGGATAAGACAGTTTTGGAAAACAAGTTACAATTTTCAGTTAAAATTTATGACTTTATTGGATAATCTAACGGAGTGTTAAATATCCCTTAGCATATCCATTAGCGATACAAACATACTATATCGTATTTCCTTACACAAGATATTTTAATTAACACTGCTGTCATGGATCAGTCTTTGGTTGGTCACAGATTGCGCCAATTATGTACAACGTGTGCCTCACAAACTGATAAGTTGCATAAAGCGCCGGAAAGAGGAAGGGGTGGGGGTAAAATACGCAAAGAACGCCTGAAAACACACATTTTTCACATTATGGACGAGTAGTTTTGACATAATAATTGACAACATTTGCAAATTATATACTACAACGTACCAATATCAATAATGGAATTAGAGCATAACTCCACAAACGTCTTATGGAAAACGGCCACACCCGTTATTGTTGGCTGTTTGTAGGGCCGCATATGGAAAAACAGCGGTAAGTGGTATACCTAACTATCTAAATTATTGTGACACTTTTGTATAATATAGGCAGTTTACAAATGTGGCCGCGGGCCGCAAGATAGAGACACGTGAGCCGCAGGTTGCAGACCCATGTGTTAGCGGTTCCCATAGCGGTGACCGTACTGCAGTTTTCTATTTTATATTGACACCGTATATTTTGGTAGAATTTCTCCGCCTGCGTATTCCACTATCAGGAAAAGCTACCCTGATTGTAGAGGCCGCAGGATTCTCTGAAACGTCGGTGCGCTGCTACGTACAGGGTTTAGCGGCTTCACATCCCATACACGTAATAGTCACCAGCAACTGCTACTAACAGACTTAACGACGGTCTCAGTACACGCACTGACTGCGTTCTTCATGCTGCTCCAACCGTCCGCCATATTTTACTGCCATCCTCCACCACGCCACATTTCAGATGCAATCTCCTCGCTCACAGAAATGCCCTAAAAAAAACTCTGAATTGTTTATGTACACATCTTTATACACATGTGTACCTCAGCTCAAGTTCCTTCGCCTGTAAACAGCAATACCTTGAGAAAGCTAAATATTTTATGTGCATTTTCTTTTCTTTGCAAAGTCCTAAAAAGAAAGAAGAGACTGTAATAAGTAAAGATATACAGATCGACAGGGGTATCGTGCATAATCATAAGCATACAATCAAAGTAACACCCGAAAAGCAGACATTGTATATTAAATTGTTGCAGCGTAGAAGAAAGACAACGTTAATATTACAAAGAAAACGGGGGTGGCTGATTTGCAACACGGAAGCACGACTGATGAACATTTCCGGTGCACTTAGAGCAACTGTGAAAACATTATTTATGAGAAACCATATTTCAGCACAGAACATCTAGTATCAACCTGCGACAGCCCACGTGGGTATGTTTGGTTCCCAAGAAAAAATACAGGATATTGAACAGGCAGCAGAAGCAATAGACCCTCAGTGACTGTTATCTTTAGACAACAATTTTTATGTCTAAGATGTGCTAAATTTTTTGTTTCTTTCCTAATGCCATCATCAGGGACAAGCATAAAAACATAAGAGAAGTAAACGAAAAAAAAAACATTACTAATGAAAAATGACTCAGATCTCGAACCTTTTCTTCCGTAGAATTAGCCGAAATTAAGTTAAAATATCAAGAAATTACTATAGCAACGAATTACAACCCTTGTTTTGATATTCATGTGTCCGTGCATCGCTAGTATAATTTTAATTTTAATTACAACCAGCAAGATGCAACTATTTTGATTTATTTATTTCTAAAACGCTCTACGTTTTTCGGACGGTTCCTCTGCCCATCACCAGGAGCACGCAACTGTACACACAGCTCCGGGTATTGTCAACCAGTAGCCTGCAGCAGTACTGGTTGACAATACTCGGAGCTGTATTTACAGTTGGGTGCTCCTGGTGATGGGCAGAGGAACCGTCCGAAAAACGTAGAGCGTTTTAGAAATCAATAAATAAAAATAGTTGCATATTGTTGGTTGTAATTAAAATTAATGAATTACAACTCCTGTTCATGTAGCACTTACATTCATATGAAAGCTTGTCAATGCGAGTAAGAAAAAACTGTAACACTGAAACGACAGAAGTTGTTTAATTAGTTACGTTCTTCTACATGTACATGGCTTACCTCTCTTACTTTTACGATCCTCGTGTCTGATAATGTCTTTAGGAAAAAAGCCGCAACATGTAGCACGCTCTAAACACTAAAAGATATTGTATAAAGGCAGATGTAGCTTCCGGTACCTTGTTTTATCTGTCTATACACTGAACAAACAACGGGATGTTCCATACTACGATTATACGACACTGAACTTCAAGACACGCTACTTCCCATCAGTAGACATGGTCAAGTGACTAGCACCTTCTTCATAACAGGGGTTCGTAGACGCAAATATCGGTCTGAAAACTTGTTACACTTCACAGTAACTCCTAGGTTTCCTAGGTATCGTCAATAGGGAAATTACAGAGATAGCACTTATCACAAACAAACGATTTTTACGCTCCATATACTTTCCAATTCATAACATGCAAATCGAATAAAAATAGCTACAGCAGTTAAATCTACATATTTGAAAATGTCCTAAAGTAAATAAAGAATCAATCAATACATAAGTATTTCACCGTCTGCGTCAGATATTAAAAAAAGCCGCGCCTACGTTTTTCCGACTAAAATTCCAGTAAAAACCTACTGAGCTACATAAGTAAAATACCTACCAGCGAAGTAGGGATTAGTCTTGATAGAAGATATTTAATAATGTATTAATATAACAACAGTCGACACAAATATATTTATAATTAACAATCCTTGACTCTTTGCTTGCTAGCAAGCAGTAGCAGTATCTGTTTGACATATGCCTGTTACTGTATGTACAGTCGTGAACTCCTGATGATGGGCGAAAAGACAGTCCGAAACATGTAGAGTGTCATTACAAAATAAAATAAATTTGAGACATTGGTGCATCTGGTTGGTTTTACTGTAGATGTATATTGCGATGCACTGCTCTATGAACGTCAAATAAGTCTATCTTTCCTTATGTAATAATAAAACAGAGTGTTTATTCTCATTTTTATCGTACAGCGCTGAATATGTCAGCGTAGTAATATCACTGAGCCAGAAACTGACTGTCCGGCAACATGCTGATTAGGAACACAAAAAGACAATAATTGACATGTCGACATTTAACGGTCTGATGTGGATAAGGGATGTCAAAAATCCCACAGATTCACAGTATAAGGGCAAAATTAGTTGCTAGCTAACTTAGAGGGAGAGAGTATAACAAGATGATAACGTGTTTCAATTGGTTTAAATTCCATTGATATATTCTGATGATGCAACAGACTGGTCAAATTTTTTTCTTTGCAATACCGCATGTTTCACAGTTCTTGACTTTTCTATTTATTGCGGATATACATGCAGTACTTCAAAGCTACACACATCAGACCGCCAGCAGCGGGATTTATTCCTCCGTATTTCGTCAAGTATTCAGCATATCAAAACCTGTATTTAGTACCGGCAGAATTTGAAATACTCAAAATGACTCAACTACTTGTCATACACCAACTGTTGGTAAGAAGAAACGCATTTGAAGATAATTATTTTCTTCAATTTGAACCCTGCCTAAAGCCGTGTTTGTACCGGGGAAGTACGACAGCACTTGTACAGGACCATAAATACAAAATTTCTTTTATTGTAAACCAGTAATTTTGGATATGAAGCAGGCGGAGAACCAGGAGGAAGCAAACTAACAGTCCCGTGCATTAAGTTGACAAGTAGTCACAAATCACAAAGTTAACTTTACGGGACAATGGTACCTTCTGTACATGACCACCTCAGTCTTTAATGGAGTCTTTATTTCGTACAAGGAAAATTAACTTTAAAATGTACGCTGTATGATGGGGTTATGAAGGCCGCTGAGCAATTAACATGGAGCTTAATTTCATTTTGATGACATCATCCCGCCTATACATATCTGGAAGCACAAAAAAATCAGTCAATATTTGAATTTTGTTAGTGCTGTCTGTTTAGTTTCGGTGCGTGAGGATTAATTCTCTCTCTCTCTCTCCCACCCACCCCATCCCCCATACCGCAACAACCTCTAGTGAGCCAGGGCTTCCTCAATATCGAGGCTTCACGATCACACTCAGACTCACCACACTCGGTAGGATTACTCTGGACGAGTGATCAGCCCGTTGCAGAAACCTCTATCTGACAAATCACAACACAACAGACATACATGCACCCTAGCGGGATACGAACCCGCAATCCCAGGAAGCCAGAGGCCGCAGACCCACGCTTTAGACCGTGCGGCCACTGGAATAGGGATTATTCAGTTCAAAATAATAAATTACATTCTACTTCCACTAAGTTGGGCAACTCCATTTTGTTCTGCCATCTGTTCCACGTGAGTACAGCAAAATGGACGACATGGACATACGTTAAAAGCGGTAGACAAAGTTCTAACATGAAGCGGACCGTCAGTTCAGCTAGTAAAGAACGTGACACAAAAACAACGAAAACACGTAAATAACATGGATGAAATTCTCTTATTATAAGAGTCGACACAGAAATTGTCTTTACATCTCCCTCACAATTTGCCCGAGCCCATTGTTTGTCAAGAAAGGAATTATGTCTGCTTCCAATCGGCAATGAAATGTCGCAGTCCTAATAAGAATATTAGGATAAAACAGAGCAGCTAACAAAATAGGAGAGGCAAAGAAGAGCCTTCGAAAATTGAGACTATTCAGGGATACAATATTTTTACCTCCACCACAGCAATTTAATTTCTAAACAGCTTAAATATCTGGCCTGGAAAACAACTGAGATCTTCAGACAGCCGGAAATATTCTACGAAGATATTAAGCATTCATCCTAAATAAATATGGTTTTTTATAAGTCATGGGATTCCTGGAATGAAATATTTGTTACGAGCTATTCCTCTTCCATAACATTTACAAAACGTCGGTGCAGAATAACGATTCCTTATGCCGAAAATGGGTACACTGCAGGGGCGAGATAGCAAGGTAAGGGGTATAAGCGCCACTCAGCACCTTTAAATTAAACAGACGCTTCTTTTTACTGAAACCTGTCAAGAATATTAATGTTGACTTAAAACCGGACAAAAATAACAGGCACTATGAGTGAAAAGCCTATGTTTATGTGTCCTGGGCTGAGACCATTGCGCACAATAATTCTAAAGAAATTAAAAACATAATTTAACATAAAATATACATATATATATTTTATAAGGAGAGACCAACTCACTTGCTTTATTATTTCATTATTTACTGCTCAACATGTTTCGGATGTTAATACATCCATCCTTAGGAGCTTGCGACTTATTTGTTGAGTTATTTCATGGGTTGGATTGCTCTGGTTCGATGTGTGTTGGTGTTACGTTGTGGTTTGGCTGGGGTGGTGTGGTATCCGTATGCAGGCTGAAGCACCAGTGCCAAACCACAACGTAACA
>Ga0123354_10005262_pt1 | contig 18748 bp, 14 predicted proteins | sample TergutLab28metaG_2_FD_97872 | JGI IMG/M metagenome (GOLD analysis project Ga0123354, IMG submission 97872) | Labiotermes labralis P4 segment gut microbial communities from Petit-Saut dam, French Guiana - Lab288 P4 | ecosystem: Host-associated > Arthropoda: Insects > Digestive system > Gut ...
CCTAATACAGTTTCATTCTGCACAGTGCATAATACACATGCACAACAGGGTAAGTACATCTTCTCATTTTTATGCATTCATTTTCCTATATTTTGATCTCATTTTAACTTATTCGTATATTTTAACACGGGTCCCTTTATTGCAGACTGAGCAAAACATGCACCCATAATACTGAATACTGCAACACCGACTTGTATTTTTATCATTGCACAGCATACGATGCACAACCATAACCAGGCTTGTTCTAAACAGCGTACAACTCACACACAAAAACACGACATGTTGCCACAGCACCAAAGGTAACATAACGAAGTAATTCACTGAATGTTTCAAATTATAACTTTAGCAAGGAACAATATAAGCTCCCTGAGGATGATCGTGTGATCGAAACATGTAGGAGCGTTTTAAGTGTTTTAATGTAAATTTTAGACTTCTTAACTAATATACATATGTGCATGTGTTGGTGTGTGTGACTGAACCGACTTGTATATTGGAATACGTATTGTAACTTTGGCAAAGCGTAGGCTGTAGCTCCCTGATGATGGTTTATGTAAACCAAAACATGTTGTTGAGTTGTTGAGAATGCAGCTGGCTATAGCCAGCCGTATTCTCAACAACGTACTCTCACACAACAGGACATGCTGCCACAACACCCTGTTAACATAAAGGAATTAATTTGTGAATGTTTTTAAAATAATTTTAGCAAGGAACAACGTAACTCCCTGAGGATGATCTAAGGATCGAAACATGTCGGAGTTATTTTAAAAGTTTTTATGTGAAATTTTATGTAAGTGCATTTGTTGGTTGATAATTAAAGTGATTCTACGAAATGCACGGTGCAACAATAAGAATGATGGAGCAATTATTATAGTTTTAAACCTTTTAACAGTTTCACAATTAAAATAATTCGTGTGCATTAGTTGGGAATAATAATAAAGGACGTAATCCAAGATGATTTCTTGACCCTGAAGAGAAAATTACTACAGTCCATCGAAAAGCCCAAAACTGTTCACCTGACAATACACTGTCATGTCCCACAAAACTGGAATATTCAGCAAACACTGCTGTGAGAACCGCAAATGCAATGAGCTTATATAACTGAAGAACAAGAACCAAATAGATGCTACTTATTATTTTATTGTACTTTTAGGGTCAACATGTTTCGGGCACTACCATGCCCATCATCAGGAGCTCACGACTATAATGTTGATTACCACATTGGTTGTTTCATTCTTGGTTTGCTGTAGGTTAGAATTTAGGTGCGGGTAGGCTCGAATAGTGTCCGGGCTGCATGCTATAGCATGACCCTCATGCTATAGCCTGCAGCCTGGACACTACTCCAACCTATGCGCATCTAACTTCCAACCAACAGTAAACCAAGAATGAAACGACCAATGTGGTAATCAACTTTACAGTCATGAGCTCCTGATGATGGGCATAGTAGTGCCTGAAACACATTGAGCCTAGAAGAAGTACAATAAAATAATAAGTAGCATTTAGTTGGTTCTTTTCTTTGGTCATCACAATGATGCACGGTCCAACACACATAAAAAATGAGCATATATAAATTCATATACCTGAGTCTTTTGTTGAAGAACAAAAGAAGTGGAAGAAAATGCTGACATTGTTCTCAGAAGTAAATTTACTAAACCTTAAAGTTAACAAAGGTTATATAAGACAAATGAATAAGACTATCAACAACCTACCTTCAGACACACAGTCAGGAACAACAGCTGTTGGTGACCAAGCTCCCTTCTCTTCACAGCTGAATGTTTTCACCGGCTCGCCATCAGTAAATCTGCAGAAACACAATGTACCATGCAGTACATGGCCCATAATACTACGCACTTGTCATACATAACTGACATGATAGGAGATAATTCTGTAAAGTTAACTCCTGCTCAAATGGAAAAATACTGATGATGATCACGATGATAATGAATTTTTAAGTGTCTTATTTCAGGATGCTGCAATTGCAAAGACTATATAGCACTGATGATAGATGCATGAATGAGTATAGAGTACTGGTGGAATGATACTAACGGAGGAAAACCTGAAACATTTGAAGAAAAACCTGTCCCAGTACCTCCGCACATATGCTGACAGCCTAACCACTTGAGCCATGGCACGGTCTCATGATGATCATAATGATAAAGGCAAATACTACAAACACAGTGAAATAAAAGGAACCATTGTGACAAACAAAACCGTCTCCACTACCACCACTGTCGCTGAAGTATCATCTGAGCACAACATACACAAATACATTCCTACTGCACAGATTGCTGGTACTACAGATCTACTACTATTATTACTGGTATTTTATGTAATTTCTGTGAAGCACTTGAGCCAGCTCCTGAAACGCTGGGACTGTCAGCAGCTGAACAGTCATGCCAATCAGTAGTTTTCCTGTCTCACCGGTACTGGATATGAGCATGTACGATACCAGCAGAAATGAGAAGGTGCGAGACAAATACTGTATTTAGACTGATGACGTACAAGCCACTCTAGCATTAGTTGGCTTCCAGAGTAGGCAACACATCTTGTTTCTTGTGGCGCAATCTGTTGGCCAGTTCAGAAGGGGGCGGCAAGTCATAATCTGGATCATGTTTTGTTTATCTGAGGTGTTATTCTTTGTGTAATTTATTGCCTTGTAATTCACTGGTTTCAAGACCCAATTCCTATTGGTCTCTGGGGGAGCAGTGGGATTGGTAAACAGATGGATTACTGGAAAGTATAGAGTTGCATAAAGTATAGAGTTGCATTTTTTTTACATTATGGATTTCATTTTCTTACGCTTGAAATGTGATAAATCAAACTGGGTTGGCAAAACTGATGTGTAGACCATGAAAGTGTTGACTATTCAGTTGGATGAATGAGCCATAATGACCATTTTTAGGTAGGACATTAAAGACAAGAACCATTACTTACTGATTTTATGACATTTTGTTCACAATGTAGAGATCAAGTTATGTCATATTTGTCATTCTAAGTCCTTCTGTATTTTTGTGTCTTAAATATTTGGAATTGGGATAATGTGGCTCAGCTGCCTAGGATCCAAATGTGGCTCAGCAGCCCAGGATCCAAATAACCATTATGAACTAAAACACCATCTGACAACAGGATTGGTTCGAACTTATCATGTGGGTATAGATTATATGTTAGATTTGTGAGACGTAAACTCAAAGTCTTGTAACACATGCCATTTGTAACTTATGACAGTATTTCAGCATTAACACGTATGTACAGCAGTTGACTAGAGATTGATAGAAGCCTTGCCTGTTGGGTACAACTGAGCAGGTCTTATTATTTCAGCCGTAAGCTGGGCCAAAGCCTGACCCCAGAAAGAAGCATTTCATACATTACATATTTTTCATTACTAATATTAATCTTAAAGTGGGCCGCGATAGCTCAGACAGTATAGCGACTGGCTATGGCCTGGACAGTGCAGGGATCAAATCCCGGTGGGGGCGAGATTTTCCGCACCTGTCCAGACCGGCCCTGGGGCCCAACCAACCTCCTGTACAATGGGTACAGGGTCTTTCCCTGGGGTAAAGAATTGTTGAGGTGTGACACTGACCCCTCACCCCTTCTAGCGCTGTGGTCGGTAAAGAGTAGAGCTATACCTCTACTCCCCCTATGGGCTGTACCACATGTACAGACCCTCAGTGCCTGTACAAGCGTGCACTTTACTAATAAGATAAAGCAGTCCTGTTACAGGCCTGGAGTGGCCCAGGGGATTCCAGGAAGTTAAGGTTCCCAGATTTCATGACAACGGCACAGGATGGTGATAAGGTTGTCAGCCTTATGCACTGGCCGCCTTTACCCACAGGAAATGTTCCTGGTACTCATTTCTGTTAGAGGCTGAGTCGACCCCTGGGCCATAGTGCGATCGGAAGGATTGTATTTCAATGAAAAATCCACTGACACCAGCTGGAATCAAACCAGCGACCTTCCTATTTGTAGCACAGCATGTTAACCACTGTGCTACCATGGTCCCCCCACACTTTACTAATATTACTCTTAAAACACCAGACAATGTACAAAGTCCACCGAAGGTAACAATCTTGAATGTGTTGCACCGGCACCTGGCTATACACACACAATATGACACTCAAATATTTACCTCACACAGTATCACTCTACTGTTTAACACTGTCTTGTACTCTTACCTGTAACCAGGGCTACAAGTGGCAATACACTGCAGTCCTTTCTCTCCTGGCAAACAGTTCAATGCACCATTGGCAGGTGCATGCAACTCCCAGTCTACACATGGCGTTGCCTGCACTGCAACCTGCAAAATGATGACAACTTTATTTACATACATACATACATACATACATACACATTGGGGGACCATGGTGGCACAGTGGTTAAGGTGCTGTGCTACAAATTGGAAGGTCACTGGTTGGATCCCAGTTGGTGTCATTGGAATTTTTTATTGACATAAAATCTTTCCGATCACACTATGCCCCAGGTGTCGACTCAGCCTCTAACAGAAATGAGTACCAGGAGCATTTCCTGGGGGTAAAGGCAGGAATGGAGGAGATTGCATAACGAGGAGTTAAATGATTTTTACTCCTCACCCAATATTGTGCGGGTGATAAAATCTAGAAGAATGAGATGGGCTGGGCATGTGGCGCATATGGTTGAGGAGAGGGGGGTGTATAGGGTCTTGCTGGGGAAACCGGAGGGAAGAAGGCCACTGGGGAGACCTAGGTGTAGATGGGTGGATAATATTAGGATAGATCTCCAGGAGGTGGGATGTGGGTATATGGCAGATGCTTGTGAGTGTGGTAATGAACCTACGGGTTAAGTGAAATGCGGGGAATTTCTTGACTAGCTGTAAAGCAGTTAGCTTCTCAAGAAGGACTCTGCACCATGGAGTAAGTAAGTAAAGGCGGCCGGTGCGTAAGGCTGACAACCTTACCACAATCCTGTGCCGTTGTCATGAAATCTGGGAATGTTAACTTCCTGGAACCCTCTGGGCCACTCCAGGCCTGTAATAGGACTGCTTTACCTTTACACACACATTCTGTGGATTCAAAATTTTGAATGACAAAATTATGCACAAAAGTCATAAAAAATATAAAACATATACAACATACTCTTCAAACACGTTACTATAATTTATCACAAACGGTACACTAAATACACTACATACAGCAAGTAAACGGAACATGAGTCATTTAACATTAAAAATTCAACAGCACAGTACAAGAAGTATTAAATTATGTTTTCAACACTACTTTAAGTTCAGCCTTTTTCATCCATGAGGGTGATGAGTCTACAGGGTAAACTGCTGAATATTTGGAAGGCAGCACACTAAACACTTTTCTGAAAACATGAAAGGGTGGCAACTGGTCTATGACGATGGTAGTTACTCTTTGTATTTGTGATGTGTACAACTGAATTTGTTTTTAAATCACAGGACGGAGGTTACGGGCCCACTTTTAGTAGCTGTACAAAACATAGAACACACAACCCTCCTCACTCAGGGCACAATAAAAACCAAATTTTACATCATGTGGTGCACTCTGTGACAAGATGTGTTTTTTTTTTTTTGCTTTCCAGGATCTGTTATTTTATATGACAATGAAAAACAAAATTGGAGGATATTAACCAATAAAGAAATTTATGCAAGTGTTAAAAAAACCTATTATAATAGAGACAATAAAGTTAAATAGATTATGTTGGTTTGGGCGTGTACAGAGTATGGAAGAATATAGAATTCCCAAAAGGGTATTGTGTATGAATTTGGGAACAAGAAGTTGAGAGGTAGACCAAGAAATAGATGGCAAGATGAGGTGAGAGAGGATGGAAGAATACTCGTAGTTGGTGGAGAAGGATGGCAGGGAAAAGTACGTAACAGAGGGGAATGGAAGAAGCTCCTGAGAACAGCAACGAATCGTCGCATTCTGCACATGCCAATGGAAGGAATGAATAAAAAGGATCTGTTATTTTGTGTCTGTAAGTCCATTCAAACAAAATAGTTCTTAAGACATTTCACGTTCTTATAGTGATGCAGCTGTCGGCTCAATTCTTCTGAGATAGAATGCTGGGTTAATGAGTAAGCGGTTCCTGATGTTTGGAAGGGTCATGATGCCTTCATCTTTAAAATTATGGGAAACACTGACTCAATGGTGATCCGGGTAGCTCAGTCAGTATAGTGACTGACTATGGGCTGTATGGTCTGGGATCGAATCATGGTGGGGACGAGATTTGCCACCTGTCCAGACCGGCCCTGGGGCCCACCCAGCCTCCTGTACAATGGGTACTGGGTCTATCCCGGGGGTAGAGGCAGCCGGGGCGTGGGGCTGACCCCCCCCACCCCCAATCTAGAGTGCCAAAGTCCTAGAAAGAGTAGAGCTATACCTCTACTCACCTTAAGGGCTTTCATGGCCTATAATGGGTGAAAACCTACTGACCCAATGACACAACATCACATCCGTTAAAACCCAAGTCCCTGAAGGAATTACAGGATATCTTGTCATTATCAAGTGCACCACTGTTGACTGCCACAGGAACTGCTGGGTCACACAGCTTCACAGCTAACAGCTGTCATGTTGAACAATTATTTTCAGAAACTTTGTTGTAATCTTAGCAAGTATACACATGCAAGAAATAAAATGTCTAACCTATGAAACAGACTTCTACACGAAATTTTTGGTTTTTGCACCATCCATAAGTCTAACAATTTTATTTTATCTTTTTATCCTTTTACTGTCAGGCAAATTATGCCCCAAAATTATTCACATGTCATTACAGGGTGCAGCTATACAAAAACATCTTAACTCAATTATCTAATGCTTGCATGATGTGCATCAACAAAAAAATTAGCATGGCCTAAAGCAGGCCATGAAGGCATGTAGAGCAATGGAGATACAACTCCACTCATTCTAAACCTTGATATTAGTCTGGGGGTGAGTGGCAGCTTCATATGCCGCCTGCAGCACCCACAGGGATAGAATCACTGGTAAGGTAAAAGTAAAGCAGTCCCATTACAGGCCTGGACAGGCCCAGAGGGTTCCAGGAAGTTAAGGTTCCCAGATTTCATGACAACGGCACAGATCCCTGGTAAGGACTGAACAAAAAGCTAGGTGAGCCCCAGGGCCAGTCTGGATGTTCTGGAGAACATAAAAATTTCTTGCTCCTGCCAAAATATGAACTATAGTTCACCCAGCCTTAAGCCAAGTCACCAGCCATACTGACTACACAATATCCACTCCAGAAAATAACACATTATGTACAACAGACTTAGCATTCGAAGTAATACATATATTTAGTACATGTTATCACACTATGGTACACTTCAGTGGAACAGTAAAATATTGTCTACAACTAACAGCAGAATTATTGTAAGGATCTGCAGAATTATTGTAAGGATCTGCAGAATTGTTGTAGGATCTGCAGAAATGTTGTAAGGATCTGAAGAATTATTGTAAGGATTTGCAGAATTGTTGTAAGGATCTGCAGAATTGTTCTAAGGATCTGCAGAATTATTGAAGGATCTGCAGAATTATTGCAAGGATTTGCAGAATTATTGTAAGGATCTGCAGAAATATTGCAAGAATCTGCAGAATTATTGTAAGGATCTGCAGAATTATTGTAAAGATCTGCAGAAATATTGTAAGAATCTGCAGAATTATCGCAAGGATCTGAAGAATTATTGCAACGATCTGCAGAATTATTGCAATGATCTGCAGAATTATTGTAAGGATCTGCAGAATTATTGTAAGGATCTGCAGAAATATTGTAAGAATGTGCAGAATTATTGCAAGGATCTGCAGAATTATTGCAACGATCTGCAGAATTATTGCAATGATCTGCAGAATTATTGCAACGATCTGCAGAATTATTGTAAGTATCTGCAGAATTACTCTTTGCCAACAAACTCTTTTTAAAGTTCCAGGCACAAAATCTGTTACAATTACCTGGAGTTTCAAAACACAGCCAACTCCAAGCTTAATACATTTTAAAAATTATGTTACATAATTCAATGCAAGCAGTGTAATGCTGCAGTTAGCTCATTTAAAATCTTACCTGAAAGTGGCATGTTGCTTGGTTGCCAGATCTATCTGTTGCTACAACTGTAACATTTTCAAAACCTCCAATAGGAATGGTTGCTCGCTCAGGAATGAAATGAATTCTCACATCACCGGACGCATCTGATGCATTAACACGCCGCCGAGTATCGTTGAAGTTGACGGCATAACTCTCCTGACGGTCTACCAACTCAATAACGTAGCTCTGGGGGCAGCTCAGCAAAGGAGGCGTATCATCTGAGAAAACAGATATGTGACTTTTGCACATGTATATATGAAAGGGTTTATGATTACATGCAGATAAATTTCAGGGAATGCCTACTACCACTGGTACAGAATCTTTAGTTTTCCGATCCATTTTTTAAGAATATAATGATCAAAATACATATGCTACGTGGATATCACGTTGTGTTTGCATAAATTTTATTTAAAACAGGTGTTTGTTTTAGGCCTTCATGGGTATTCCTACAATTTTTATTGCATACTTCCTATTCTGTCCTGCAGATGAAGCCTGCTCTTGATGTACATATGGATAGTTAACTGACAGTCCCACCATTTGTAGAGCGTTAAGAAACGCACTCTCTGTCAGACCCACTATAGTTAGCGCCTACCCATTCTTTCACCTGTCAATCGAACAGACCCAGTTCTTGAAATGTTGCACTCATTTTGTATATGTGAAAATGAGCAAAACCCCAAAACCCAGCAATTTTGACAACAAAGACTTCACTTTCCTCCCCCTGCTATTGCTGAATTTACCTAAGTACAAGGCAAAAATTTTTCCCAAATTCATAATCTGAAAAACTGGGGGTTGTCATAAAACTGCAAACACATTCTGTACACATATTTTCCTGAAAAATGAAGACAGTTGACAGGGCTCATCTCATATTTGTGTAAATACAGAACGTATATAAGTGGGCCGAGTAGCTCAGTCAGTAAAGTGACTGACTATGGGCTGGATGGTCCGGGATTGAATCCCAGTGGGGACGAGATTTTCTGCCCATCCAGACCGACCCTGGGTCCCACCCAGCCTCCTGTACAATGGGTACCAGGTCTTTCCCGGGGGTAAAGTGCAGCCGGGGCGTGCTGCTGACCACTCACCCCCTTCTAGTGCCGCGGTCATGGAAGAGTACAGCTATACCTCTACCCACCCTCTGGGCCACACAGGGCCCACAACAGGATCACTTTACCTTTTACAGAACCTGCATAACACAATCTATGTAAACACCATTCCCCCTTGCTCCTCAGGAGGAAATTCCCTCTGCAGGGAAACTCAATTTGTCAAGTGCAAGGTCACATGTAACTCCCTGCTATTACTTCTGCCCTGACCTTTACAGTAGCTTCTAATGGTTAAGATACAATAACCTTTAAACCTCAGTACAATGTGCAGTAATAAATGGCAATGTCTACTCATTACCATAGCTTGTCTCTCATTTTCACTTTCTAGACAAAATTATATAAAAATCAAGAACTTACCAGGCACTGTGATATTTATTTCACAGATGGCTACATTTCCATCGTAGTCAAATGCCACGTACTTGACCACCATATCGTGGAATACTTGGATTGGTGTACGGAAACTCTGAGGTTTTACTTCAAGACGAGCGATACTACCGCTGTTGTCAACCGCAACTGGTTCTGTGAAGTTCACCGGTTCCAAACCATTGGGACCTTTCTGTACAATAATTGGCTGTTGTGGGCAGTTCTGGAACACTGGTGGCTCATTATCTGTAACAGTAACACGTTGCAAGTTTAAGCTTTGTTTGTCGTACTACATGTAAGATCGCAACCTTTCAATATTGGTCTGTACACAACATGGCTTTTAACTCCCAAATATCATCAGCCTCTTTGCACCATAACATGTAAGCCCACTTTACAGTAACTTAAAACAGTTCTACCCTGGGCATTAGTTGGAATTTAATTTCCAGCATCACTGAAGGGATAATTATAATATTATAACAAAGACTTGACTGAATTAATGCATATCATTATAACATGGCTTCCACTACCCATTAACTATGACATTTGAGAACTCTTGTCACTGACATGCCAATGGAAAAGCACTGATGTTGTAAAAGATTAGATGACATCACAAGTAATGAAGTACTTTAACATAAACACTGGACCACTCTGTACGTTGTTGTCTTGTGTGGTCATGCACACATACACTTCAGTTTCTAATATCCCAGGATGCAATCAGCTTAAAAAATGCAGCTTCACAGCACATTATGCCACTGACTGTCATCTGCGATTTTTATTAATTCACAGCGAAATCCATTGCAGAAATCTATAACACTGACGCACACTACCACTAAGTCACAAGATATGACCTTCGCGCAGCCACGTTGCTAAATATTCAGGTCTTCTTGGACATGACGATGTGTCATTCGGCAAGTGGTTTCTGATTCCCATTATTGTAGCACGTTCATCATCAGGGTCAAGCAGTACTTTGACAGCTGGACCATGACGAAGAAGGTGCTAAAATACTTCAGACTGTGAACTAACCACCAGTGACACCGCATCACATCATATTTAGCATCAACCCCACAGACAAAGCACAGCAGTACATATTATCTAGTAACTGTAATGACCTGTTTCTAAAAAGATATCGTTTCTAAAGTGTCCAACACACTCACGTTTCTCCAACTACCCTGAGAATGACGGCACCAGGCCCCTCTGATAAGTCAGTAATTATTTACCACCAACATGCTGTCACATCCCAGATGAGTGAGATATTCATTTTAAAATTCTGTCACAAAATACAGAACACATACTTACCAACACAAGGTGAGTATCCATAATCATATCCCAAGAGGGGCTCCACAACAGGTTCCTCACATCCCATTAACTCAAATTTCAGGCAGGCATTATCCATGTAGCTCACAATACCTAAAATAACAAACATCTTGATTCATCTGTACAAAGCAACAAACTGTTGGATGCTATTCAGTTTGTACTTATCAATCATCCTCATTAATACATGGCAATAAATGCCAACATTGCTAAGAACAGACAATAAATGGTCTTTTCTTATATAGACAGTAGACTGGATTTGACACACACAACATTCCACACATTATGTGACTATGGATGAGGAAGACATGTGACAATACACACTTTAATACTGACAGTAAAGCGACAATAACGATATTAAAATGCAACTCCAACACCGACTTAACAATTAAGGGATTATAAGAAACAGCCTCTCACATTGCAAAGTTAAGCTGACCTGCCTCAACCCAACTGCTGCATAATTCAATTTCGGGCCAGTCCACAAACCTCTGTCAGCTCTCCATGAAAAAAAGAAAAGTAATTTTTTGCTTTTGCAGATTCTTTTCCACCATCTTCAGTGGCCATAATTTCTGTACCTGACAGAAATATTCATATGTGTTGGTTGTGTAGAGAGAAATATGATGAAACGTACATACAAAAAAATTTATAAGAGGCAAACAAGATAATTTTTGTAATGGTACTTAATAGGTTTCAGTTTGGGTCGGGTAGCTCAGTCGGTATAGCGACTGAGCTACAGGCTGGACAGTCTGGGATCGAATCCCAGTGAGAAGGAGATTTTCCGCCCATCCAGACTGGTCCTGGGGCCCACCCAGCCTCCTGTAAAATGGGTACCTGGTCTTTCCCGGGGATAAAGTGCAGCCGGGGCGTGCTGCTGACCACTCACCCCCTTCTAGTGCCATGGTCAGGGAAGAGTAGAGCTATACCTCTACCCACCCTCTGGGCCACACTGGGCCTGTAATGGGATCACTTTACCTTTACCTTTACTTAATATGTTTCAAATTAATCAAAGATATTGATATCCAAAACTGATATTTAAAACTGATACTTAGGTATTACAACACAGAGTATCAGCTACTTTATGCAGTTCTCTTATCTGTCTCAGGTAACTCTTGTAGCTGTAGTGTCACTGTTGCTCACAGATGGCAACTGCTACCAACTTTTTTAAGTCATGATGATGTTGCCAGCTGTTCTAAAGAAAAACATCTTTCTGAAGCTGCAGCACAAATCCACTTATTGCATTCAACAGCAATAAAATGTAGGGTAAATATATTCTCTTACGGCATAAAAGGATTAATTACAAGATACAGCAAATTTCACATGTTGTTCACTCACCCAGAATGACGAACCGTGCTTGTACGTATTTGGGCAGAGTAATCATAGCCAGTTCACCGTAGTTTCCTGGATCCCGCATTGTTAGATTGAAATTGGGGAAGTACACAACATAGTTCTCACTCTCCGCCTGCTTGTAGAAGAAACGGATCTCAGTTGGGCGGCCCACGATGTCATTTGTTACCACTCCCTTCACTAGGATTGCCTTCACTCTGAAAACCTGGCCCAGATCTACACTAACATATGTGAATGCTTCCTGTTTGCCACACCACCCTGTCACCGAATTCAGGCGCACGTTGCGAGCCTCGTAGTTTGGTCTGAAAAGGACAAAGGTATATTACAGTTAATATAACTGAGGCAGTTTGTGTTCTCTGTAGGGTACAAGCTTCAGTTGAAGAAACACTTGAAACCTTAAAACATAATATTCAAGCAAGATCAACTATAAATGTCCCTGTGAATGATCCCTGACATCTACAATATATAAATTACTATCTGTTGCTACAATATGGAGAAATCTTTCAAAGTCTGTGGTGTAAAACATGAAAAGGCACATTTAAAATGCATTTTCAGTGCTTTTTTCGAGTCAAGAATTCAAAATCTACATATAATAACAGGGCTAATGTGGTAGAAGTCTTGCACTCTGTGGACACTTCCTACAGTGTTCACAACTACAGCAAATGGTGGATATAGTAACTACTGTGCTTTAACAGGTTAACAGAAGCATGTAAAAGAAATGCTGACACATGTGACATGGAGCAGTTTGTTTTGTTGGCATGTTCCATATATGTAGTTTCTACAAGGACAAGTGGATTGGTGAGGAGAGAAACAACATTTATTGAGACATTGACAGAAAATAGGTCCACTGTACATGTTTCTGCTCTGTGTTGCAGTTTTCAGGAAAGTAACTCCAATGGTAGGTGACTAGAAAGATTAGGTTTCATCAGAATAGACTTCCATTAATAGCCCAGCATCATCAGCACTGATATGCTGAACTACCGCACACACCAGACTATAAAGGTACTCTACTTTCTTTGTTAACATCAGCATTACCCACCTTTCCAACAACTTGTACTGTTACAAGCCTTTGATACCACTGTAACACTGAGTAAATAAAATATATGCCCAAAACAGTCGAGAAACAAGTGCTACTGATCATATCAATGGGGAATGGCAGAGTGCGATCGCACGAGAGAGTGACGAGCTAACTTGGTTCTGCACAATACTGTTCGGTTTGGGTTATGTTACAGAAGGCTCAGCATCTCTCTAAGAAAACATGCTAGTCTTTCAGGCTGACATATATGCGATAGTATCCTGCGTTCATGAAACTGAAACTCAGGACAGGCCAGAAATATGTCAGCATTTGCTCAGATAGTCAGGCAGCTCTGAAAGCACTTCAGGCTGCCAAAACAACATCTCCCTTCGTACGAAAGTGTCAGAAGGCATTGAACAACATCTCTACCCAGCACACTGTGGGGCTACATTGGGTCCCTGGGCTTGCCGGAGTGCAAGGAAATGAAATTGGCAACAGGCTTGCAAGGGACAGTTCTGTTCACTTGTTTGTTGGACCTCAGCCTGTCTTGGGGGTCTCTAGGCAGAATATAAGAAGAAAGATAAAACGCTGGATGGAAAACCAGCAGTTGGTATTGTGGCGTGGTCCTTATAGTACACAGAGACAGGCTCGAGAATTGATTATTGGCCCAGACCTGGCTACAACAGCCCAATTATTGTCCTTCAATAGGACACAATCCAGGGTTGTTATTGGCCTGCTTACTGGAAATAACACCTTGAGAAGACATTTATATGTAATGAAGTTGAGTAATAACCCCACATGTAGGAAATGTGGTACTGTGGAGGAAAGCTCAGTCCACATTCTGTGTGAGTGCGAGGCGTTGGCTTCACTCAGACATGCATATCTGGGTTCCTTCTTTTTGGACCCTGAGGATATCAGGAAACTAAGTATAGGGGCCATCTGGAACTTTGCTAAAGGAATTGGGCTCCTCTAATTTAGTAGAGACAATGGAGCACAAAGGGTCAGTCTTAAGGACTGGGTGTATCGGGTCCGGACGGGCTCAAACCCAAATACCATTCAATTCGATGCTGGTTTATGTTGCCACAACTTTTTATGCTCATTTCCATATATCAATTTCAATGCTCAACTACAGGGCGTGCCTCATCATCATCAGATTCCAGACTTAAGAGTTTTATTGTACTTTTTCTCAGCCTTACTCTTTGACTTCACACACTGGACTCACATTCCATTCATCTCACCTCTCAGATGTTGCATTAATGGCTGAATCAGGGATGGCACCAGAAGCAAGTCCCAGAGGTTTCACAACCTTACATTCAGGCTCTCGAATGCAGGTAATTGGACGAGGGTTTATGAGAATGTAGCCAGGACGACTGCATCCAAATTCGACTTCTGAGCCTTGCTCATAGCTACGTGCAACTTGGAACCCATCTGCTGGTCGTCCAGGATCAGCACAAACTGGGCCCTCACATCGCAGGTCACCAAAATCCCACACACCATTTGCTTGGCACCTGTACACATGTGTAATCAGAGTAGTTACATTATGAAAATAGACTGTCAATGGAAATGTCCGTATCGTATGATGGGGGAATGTGAAGAGTGCCAACTCTTCCTTTCGTGATTGACAACGATTTTCTAAGTTGCAACACCACCCACAAAAAAATCTCTGTTAACAAAAATCCAACCAGATGCAACAGTATGCAGATATTTATTTACTGCAAAATCACTGTATATGTTTCGGGTGTCACAGCACCCATCATCAGGAATACTAAAAACTGTAACTGCAACCTCCAGTACAGGTCATAATACTGGTACAGCTACTTCCCGCCAACGTGGCCTGATCGGGACTTGTTGGAGGGAAGTAGCTGTACCAGTATTCTGACCTGTACCGTAGGCTGCGGTTACAGTTTTTAGTACTGCTGATGATGGGTGCTGTGACACCCGAAACATGTAGAGTGACTCTGCAGTAAATAAATATCTACATACCGTTGCATCTGGTTGGATTTTTATTAACACTGAATTACGATGCACGGAACTGTGAGCTTAAAAAAAAAAAAAATCTCTATCACATACAAACCAAGCTCTGCAGCAAACATGTAAACCTGACAAGCACGGAAAGCCATGTGTGACTCCATCACAAACTGTAACCATGGCAAACTGAACGTCACTCGATCACTAAGTGTGGGGTCTGGAGACTTCAGTGTTAATTCCACATATCAGATGGCTGCCATCTAATGGTGCAGTCATACCCAAACCCAGATTTTTCATCTAGTTGCCACTGAAATCAAACACTGTTATAAACACGGCAACCTGTGTGTGACTCACTCACTCACTTTAAGGGTGTTCTAAAAGGCAGATAAAAGACATTAATTGGTCACTCATATATTGCAGTTCTTACAAAAATAATGATTTGTAAATTAATGGGAAAAAATTCTACGCAATAACATCAGTGCTGGACAAAAATAGAAAGTGTTAAGTATCAAAAGCTTTTATTTACATCCTAAATATTACGGTGGGGACCGCGGTAGCACAGTAGTTAAGGTGATGCGCTAAAATTCGGAAGGTCGCTGGTTCGATTCCACATGGTGTCATTAGAATTTTTCATTGACATAATCCTTCCGATCCCACTATGGTCCTGGGATCGACTCAGCCTCTAACAGAAATGAGTACCAGGAGTATTTCCTGGGGGTAAAAACGGCCGGTGCGTGAGGCTGACAACTTTACCACCATTCTCGGCCATTATCACGTAATCTGGGAACCTTAACTTCCTGGAACCCTCTGGGCACCTCAGGCCTGTAACGGGACTGATTTACCTTTTTAAATATTACTGTATACGTTCAGAATAATGTCAAAAACATAAACTCATTAAGCATAAAAAAAACTGTCAAAACCATAACAAGACAACTTTGGACAATTACTGCAGCTCATGATTCAATTTGTAACTCTTTTGTAAATGGTTCCAGTAGTCAGAATACTAACACAGATCTCACATTACTTTAACAACAACATTCCTCCTCCATCTGCTACCCTGCAAATAGAGGCAGCACCTTTCCCTGGAACATGGGTTTATTTCTACCAGAACACATGGCATCACATCCCAAAACATGGTAATGCACATACCTACAGCAAGTTTAATTATTCACTGATTGATATGGCAGTCAGACAGTTCTAAACTGTTGACATGAGTAAGCCACACAAACCTCTGATTAAAGATTTGTACAAATAAATGAACAGTGCACAAACTTAAAATTAATGCCATCACTACTGATAATGACCTACATTTCAACTTCATGTAAGAGCATTTAACTCTTAAAAAATTAATCACTTTATATTTCATAAGTGTGTCTGCTTTCTAACATCATGCTCTCTCACCTGACAACATTGTCATGATGGTTGGTCTGACCAGCCAATTTAAAGGTGTCTTGGCAGCCGAAAAAGAAGGATGACTGATATTTCGTGTCCAGATATTTGCCATATTCAGCTCCGGGAGTAGGTTGTGGCGAACCACAGCTGACTCGCGGACAGGCTGGAGGCAGCCCGGATAGCCAGTAACTGGGGAGACCCTGTAAACATATACCATGCAAGATTTTAGGTTATCAGAGGGGTGTTGCTGATGATTCAAATCTTCCTGGATGTGACACTGTGTTGTTGGGATTATGTTCCTGATGTTCTGAACAATCACATCACCTTCGTCTTCAAGAATGATTAGTCTAAGAAGAAATTTTGTTTGGGACTGAAGATGCTACAGTCCTTCAGACCAGTGCAAATCATAACCCCATGGACACGGTGTAATATCTGAGGGGGCATGAATCTTCACGTAATATGTCAATAAAATTATCCATGTACAAAGTGTTTAAAGAAGCTTTAAATGATACATGACCAGGCAATGATGCTTCATTATGAGAAATATGACCAACAAGTGCATATACAGATCTCCACTGCATTATAAACAAAATAGTCTCTTACGTACATACTGACATATCACTTTCAAACACATAATATAATATATATATTTTATTCATTTATCAATATTTTAACTACCTCCTAAACACATACATTTCTCACATTTCAGGACGGTGTCACCATACACACAGCATATCAACATGCCACTCAGCACAAATACCGTATATTCTCGAATCTAATCCACACCCTTTTACAGTTTCAGAGGGCTAAAAAATCAGATGTGGATTAGAATCTTGTGCAATTTAGATTTTCGGTCTTGAGCTGGATTTTGGAAAAATGATAGAGCCGCTCTACATGCCGTAAGAACAATACAATACAATAATTTATTATTTTATTTATTATTTACAATATTATATAATATATTATATAATATTTATAATTTATTATTCATCAGACTCGCCGTCATCACTCATAACTCATAACTGTACCGCTGGCAGTTAAATGGCCACTTCACACATTGCGCGTTAGTCGGATAACAGTTAAAGCATTGGTAACATGCAATATTATTCAATCAGTCTGCCTTGTAGGCAAGGAGTGGTTGAAGGAAAGGTGCGGATTAGAACCGCGAACTAACTTTTTTTGTTTAAGAAATCAGCAAAAACTAGTGCAGATTAGATTCGAGAATATGCGGTATTTTCATCAATATTTTATATTTTTATACAGATTTTAAACTTTCATTTCAAACTTAATACTTTATATATTTGTACATTAAATTATTTTGACATTCTGTGTAATATATCCTTCAGAGAACACCTCCCTGAAGATGGCCACAATAAGGCCCAAAACACACAGGAGGCTACGCTGTCTATAATACCATAAATTTACATATCTGTATAAGCACCTGTAGGTTCTATTTCTCATAAGGTTTAAAGAAAATCTTCATAACATGCAATATTATTTTATAGACATCATTTATGCCTTCTTTTCAGATATGATTTAACTATCTAACTGAAATTTAAAATTAACAGTCTTTCCAGGTCTCATACATAATAAAATTCAACAAAACTTTGTAAGTTGTGTTCTCTGCGGCCAAATTTGAGTCTGAATACAATTTTATTGTCTTAATATTAAGATTACAGTCATGCGTTGCATAAAGACGGGGGATACGTTCTGAGAAATGCGTCATCTGGTAATTTCGTCATTGGGCGAACATTGTAGAGTGTAATTACACAAACCTAGAGAGTAGAGCCTACTACACACCTAGGCTATATGGTATAGCCTATTGCTCCTAGGCTACAAACCTGTACAGCATGTTACTGTACTGAATACTGTAGGCAATTGTAACACAATGGCAGGTATTATTATATCATTATATTATATTACAATATTATGTTATAATATTATAATCTTAAGGGACCACCGTCATACATGTGGTCAGTCAGTAACTGAAATGCCGTTATGTGGTGCATGAATATACTGCTACTGCATACAGTAATTTTAATTCTGTAAAATGCAACCACCAGGACACACGGTGTCAACAAGGCACAAAAGAACCTAATGACACATTTTATGTAATTAGTTTTTTGTACAGAACTGCTTTAGTTCAGAGTTTATTTTAATATTTGTGACATAGTGTACACTGATATTAAAAGGC
>Ga0123354_10005265_pt1 | contig 18741 bp, 4 predicted proteins | sample TergutLab28metaG_2_FD_97872 | JGI IMG/M metagenome (GOLD analysis project Ga0123354, IMG submission 97872) | Labiotermes labralis P4 segment gut microbial communities from Petit-Saut dam, French Guiana - Lab288 P4 | ecosystem: Host-associated > Arthropoda: Insects > Digestive system > Gut ...
CCGAGGTAAAACTCGGTGTGTTTTGCTACATTTTGACAGTTCAAAACGTTGTGTATGTCCTCTGTATAAATTTCTATACGCTTTCAAAGTTGTAAAGCTCTTTTTGAAACACCCTGTATATGTCTTCTGTATTACAAAAACACATGAAATTATCTTTTGTAAATCAAAGAATGATGTAATTTTGTTTATTCATGGATCACAGGCTATCTGAAATATAGTTACAATAATTCATGAATGAAAATGTCTCTAAATACCAAATGCTTTTACAAAGTTCTAGCCTCTTGGTGTATCACTAATGACAAATGTTTGCAACTGGTATAGGAATGTAAAAAACTGCAGCCAACACAAAGACATTCAACTGTTTCCAATACAGACTTTAATTATTAATACATAAGCAACACTGGGATGTGTAGTCCATAAAGATTGCAGCCTATAAACAACAATTTTTTTTTTCAAAATTATTTCACAAGCTGAAACATACCACTGACATTCACACAGGAACATAAGCACTCTGTAGACAATAGAAGAAAAGCATAATAACATTTACAATATGTCAGTCGGAGTGTTTTTGTACTATCTCAAGGAATTTGTTATACTTCACTGTATATATTATTATTATTATTATTATTATTGGTAAGACTACATTCCGAGACTCAATCCTCTTGTAATCCATGATCTGCTGCCCAATCAGCCACGCTGAGTAAATAAAGAGACTCGGTAGTTTTGGTATAAAGCAGATATACATTATATTGCATTGCATGCATGGGGACTGTTTCCTTTCCCTTTAGACAAAGGTGATGTAATTGTGGGCAAGGATAAATTGGCACCATGATGGCAGGATTGTACACTTTCATTTTGGCTGACATTTTCTGTTTTCACTCTAACAAGATTCACATATTTTGCCTCTATAAAAATTCAACCACTAAAATGTCCACTCTCTCTCCAGTCCAACTTGTGATGCATATTGTGTTCATTAAATAGCTTAAAAACAGACCTTAAGCTCTATAAATGATAGCTTCTTACTAACATTTACTAAAAAATAATACTTTTAACCTGGAGACGAAGAATGCATATACCCTCCAGAAAAGAATAAGTTACATATTATCTTTAAAGGGTCATGATAGATCTAAAAAATGTTCCATGAGTATTTGTATCCTCTTCTCTGTATAGGTGAGACATGAGGTAACCTGAATACATTATCTTGGCTTAAAAAATGCAATCTGCATTTACAACTTCTGCTTACTGACAAAAAAATATAATCATACTAGGCCTACTGTACTATAAAAATGGCACAATGTAACTTAAAAAATCACTTACAAAACTAATTAGGTAAACTTTCACAACCAACATTCCAAAAAAAAAAAATCGCTTAATAGTATGCTGGACTGTCATGTAACGACTTATAGGGTAGTATCATACCCTTTTTATGCATTTAAAACTGTTTATGTTACCATAATACACTATAAATTGGTTATGTCCCTCTCTTCTTCACTGGAAACACACACTGATTAAGAAATGGCCACTGGCCAGCTAGTTTCTGGCTTGCTGCTGTAACCCAGAAAATTGGATAAGCATGTACAACATGCTATTAACAGACTTCCCCATAAATCTTGTCTGTGTGTTTCTCCAATAAATGTCTTGTGTGTAAGATTAGCGTCCAGATTTTAGGTGCAATAGATGCTGAAGTCCTTCCAGTGTTTCAACAAACAGTGCAGTTTCCATCTTCAGGATGAATGTCATGGACAGTAAAAAGCAAGGACATATTTAGATCTCAGGAAAGCACGTAAGACAGAAGTCTTTGGTTCGTACCAACGGACTGGATCCTAGAGCTTGGAATGTGGACACAAGGACAACGTCAACCCCAAATTTTACTCACCATGTAATCATCCTCACAGTAAATGTTATTTGCTGTCTGATTATTTCAATGGCTATCTGATGATATGGAACAATATTTGTGGATGTTAGGACCTGTTTTGTTACACTCATTGCCATGTTTTGTGTCTACAAAATGGTAGGCTATGGCTTATTGTTGGTGGCTCAGTCTGGTGCCAGTAATGTGTTCAGAAATCCTTGTGATATGTGATAGCCAGTCTGGCCTATGTACACCTTTCTCTAAGAGCTGGGGTTCTTGTGTATGCCGTTTGTGTTGGTCCAAGACAGGGCACCACTCACAACCAGACTAAACATAGTAATGAATTTGACAAAATAGAAATCATGGCAAATATCCACGTATATCACTAAAATGCTCCAGGATGTCAGCCATGTCACAGACCAATCAAAAACGAATTTACAACAGACTTGCTCCATACTCATCATCAGGGTTCATGTGGTGAGGAGTTGCCAGTTACATATACATCTTGTTCTATAAATTCAGTACCTCTTCCTGGCTGGCTCCCTACTTAACCAAAAGGCAGAATCAAGTTGAATGGTCACCCTTCCTACTTTCAGACTGATCTGTTAATCTGACAAATGATCCCTTGTCATCCTTTGTCTATTACTGTCTTCTTGCTTGTTCTTCTGATTCTATCACTACATGTTCTCAGCTGTCCAAATACTGTAGCAATCTGACAGCAGGGTTCCACGCTAAACTGTCCAACAAGACTCCACTCTTGGTTTAGTACAGAGCCAGGGAAGACCACATACTAAATTTACGGAATGTCGCATGCATACATACAGTCCACAAGCTAGGGAAAAAATCCTTGCTACAATGTGATAAATACATAGGTATGAGAACTGTGATAAGTAGTGAGCTGACAATAGTCACTCCCAACAATAGTGCCCTCCAGACCAACCTACAGTCTACAATCCCCTGCAGGAATTTTCTCCCGATTTGTGGTCAGTATGTATACCAGTGGCTAGAAGTTCCCACACCATCCCTGATAGTAGGCACACAGCAGTACTTAGCAAATCGTTCATCATTAAAGCTTCAAGTCCCATCTCCGCCTCATCACAAAAGTTGCCAAAAATAATCAGACACCCAAAAGACATCATCCACAAAGAGATAAAAGTTAATAAAATCTGGGGTCAAATCTCATCTTTCTATCTTCATTCCATCCTCCATAATCCATACCACTGGCAAGTATCCAGACAGCACAGTAACCAACCACTCAGTTTCTCCCTTCCTAGCAGCCCATCATAAGACAAGTATCTACCATTCTCACCATGAAGATGGTAACTGCATGTCTACTACAACAACAGAAACACTTCAACAATCAGCACCACTCTTAAACATCACCATTCAATCATTATGCCCATCACTTGACTTGGACATATTCCAATTCCACTTTAACAGCTCTCACTACCTGTGGACATTTTCATGCCTGAAACAGACTTCTCTGACCAGTTCCACAGGACATTGGCAAAAGGAAATTCAACTTTCCAGCCTTCATATTTATATTACAATATCTAATCCTGCATCAACTTCAAACACCCAAGTCTGCTACTACAACTAGCTACATCATGAAAAGCATAACTGTTTAGAACGCATCCTTGGCAGCGGATACGAACGCCAGGAGATCCGAGTTAAGCAGGCTGGGAACATTGGCATAGTTCCCATTGGCCGCCATTCAGGAGAGTAATGGTGGAGGTGGTGGTTGCTCAGCAGAGACAGTAGCCACTTGATGCTGTTGTGGATTAGGGGGATGCTGGGGTTGTGGAGCATGCTGACTCAGCTCTGCCTTGACCCTCCGGGCAATGTGACTGCGAGTATGCTTGCGTAGGTGATCCTTGCGGTAGAATCCCTTACCACACTCAGTGCACACATGACGTTTCTCTCCAGAGTGAATCACGAAATGTAAGGTCAGCTGTTCCTTTCGTTTAAAAGCTTTGAGACAAACTGTGCAGACATAGGGACGCTCTGGATTGTGACTCTGCTTATGGCGTGTTAAATGATCCTTTCGCTTGAGGCCTGCTCCACAGATGTCACACACAAAGCGACGCTCCAGTGTGTGTCCTAATAAATGTTGTTCCAACAACTCTTTTTCTGGATACGCCATGTGACATTCAGGACAACAATACAATGTTGATCCATCTAAAGCTGTTGTGAGGCGAATCTCTCCTGGTTTTGGTCGGGGCTTCTTTTCTTTGCTTGCCTTCTTCTTTTTCTTTTTCTTAGCACCACCCGGCATGCCAGGAGTACCTCCTACCACACCAGGTGTTGTAGTGCTGGCAACTCCAATGGCAGGACCACCTCCAGCACTGACAGCCATCTCTGTTTCTTTCTTGATGTTCTCAGCTGAGTACTTGAGAAAGTGATGGAGGCTAAGGGGAAGAGTTGAGGCTGGCAAATGGGACAGGTAGTCAGCTACAGTGGATCCTGGGGCAGCAAGACTTTGCCAGGTGGCAGGCATGGTAGCTGTAGTCTGTGTAGCATGATGATGTTGGTGATGATGGTGATGAAGTGCCATAGAGCTACTGTACTCAGCCTCATTGGATCCTGGTCTTCCTCCATCATCCTTTTCACCACCTGCTTCCTCGCGTTTCATATCCTTTTCCTTTTCAGCAGCTGCTGCTGCAGCAACAGCTGCATTCTCCCGCATCATGGCTGCACATAAGTCCTGTGGTTGCATGTCACCCACATGATATACTCCACGTTTATTGCCCTGCTGCTGACCGTCTTGTACTGATGGTGATGAGGTAGGTCGGCTCTGCTGTTGCTGCTGCTGTTGCTGAACTGCTCCTGCTTGGCTATATGGAATACCAACATTCCCACTATAGTGATGAGTTCCAGTTAAGTTGGATCCTGGATGGTACTTGGAGTTCGGATTCATCATATTCACCTGAGGCTGGCCACCACCACCAGGATTGTTCCCACCATCTCCTCGGTTGTACTTGCCCATGTTTACCGGCATCCCAATAGGGGGATGATGTTGGTTAAAATGAGCTGGTCCAGGACTAGTGTGATAACGGGTCCCTGCCCCCCCATCACCAACTGTCTGTGGTGGTAGGCCCCCTCCACTCCCATCATGAGAGAACTTCGCGGCAAACTGATGAATGGTGGGTATGGACGCTGGGAAGTGGCCCCCAAATGGTGAAAAATTCATGCCTGCACGTCACTGATTCTAAGATGCCTTGCAGAATTTACTGGAGGAGCCTGTAAAATATTCCCCACCACTAAACCTGAAACAAACATTGCAGACCACGTCAATATTCACCAGCACTCAAAATTATTAGGAATCACAACGTTAATAAGTATATTATGCAACTAAACACACTTCATTAGCACCTGATGTTTTCTGTTTCGCTGCAATATCTCAGGTCGGTTTTGGCGGCTCAAATCGATTTCAAATACTAATGCAACGCGGATTCCTCGTATAATGTTATCTCCCGCTTGTTTTTCGCTTTTATTTGCATGCCATAATAGTACCATTGTTCGATCGTGCACCACATTTCCAGTAATACATTTTTCGACGGGCGTCCATGGCCCGCGCATTAGGGGTACAAGATGGGTTCACAATGGACCTCTTTCGAAATATAGTGCCGAAATTAAGCGATGACTCCCTCTAGTAGAGCCGGCATGTAATCACTAATAACAGATTCTAAAACACAAGTGAAGCATGTAGGCTGGTAAAAGGAAACATAGGTACTTACTGCTTCAAGTTCTGTTGTGCTCATTACGTTTTATTTCCCATAAATAAGCGTCTTTGACAGAAAATATAAACACCTGCTGTGCGGACCGATGCTCGTATGTTTCACTTGGCTTCCATGATTTCCTGACCTCTATACGCAAGTAACTCAACTATCACATCAGCGATCTCACGTAAGCGGTAAAATCAAAGTAACAGTACTTTCGATGTTACTGCCACAAAACAAGCAGAAATAAAATTGGTCATTGTAACAAACACGGCGGGTTAGTGTTAAACTTTTACACGTTTCCAATATGTCCACAGTCATCGTTATTGATTGCATCAGTATCTTGATACATTTTTTTTTTTTTTCAGTATCATGATAATATGAAAATTCAATTGCATTTATGACCTACTGTAAAAGATTCGACAACAACACAGGCGTCTTCATATACTTTACACACTAATATACGGATTAGACTAGAAACTAGATCACAGAATCGCAGTTCAATCCCCATTAAGGGCAGAGATTGCTGTCTTCACTGCATTCAGACCACCTCCAATTCTTACCCAGCCTACTATATGATGCGTACAATAGGTAAATTGACTGAAATATGAAGCTTATCGCTCAGTCTAGTACCATGGTCAAGACAGTGTGGAGTAAAACCTCCATATCCCTATACCTCTCCTTACTTTGGTGCTGAGTTTAGTATAAGGGGAACTGTATATTTTCTAATTTTTCTGTAGTTTACAGCAAACACAAACATGTTATAAATGAGTAATGCCCCAGAATGAACTCTTATTTTTCATACTGTGCAGAAAACTTCAATACACTTTCCTTGACATCTCAGAGAATGACTCACATCTATGTTGATGATCAATTCTCTGTATTTTACCTTGCAGGTTAACTCAGTGTCAATGCACAATGTTCTCAATTTCATTCTACCATCTTCCTCAACCATTCATATACTACACTATGGTCATGCTTGTATGCTGTAAATTAGCCTTCCAAAGTGATTACACAATGCTGGAACACATCAATTTCAAGAAACTGTTGATAATGTAAGGATGGATAAAAAAAATATTAATATTCTATTCAATTTCATCTTTGAAAAAAGTGCGTGTCACAACACAGACCCACTTACCATCTTCCAAGGTGCACAATTTGCATGGCAACTTACAGTGCATATATTCCAAGTAGTCACGTGTGTTAGCAACTGTTAGTGTTAGAGATTTCCAGGTCATAAAACATTTTATGCAAACAAATAGGTAAGAGTGCCTGTACTAAGCACATTCAAGATTCAAGAAGATATTTTACAGGTACATCTATTTGCCATTTTCAACTTTGTATTAAATTTATTACAATACTTCACAATATGGTACACAGTGCAAAAATAAATTGTATATCTATATATAAATCATTAAACTATTACATTTAAAATTCTGTAGCAACTTTGATCGTGTATTTAGAAGTTAACTTCTTTGTTTTATTTTGAAATTTTTTTCTCAGTTTATGTACATATTTGATTGATAACTTTCAATTATTTAAAATACAGGTTTTAAACACAATCAATCTTTGTTTGCTTACAAGTTGTCAATTCAAGTAACATAAATCACTTGCATAAATAAATAAATAAAAGCAAAACATGTAAATATAAACTGCAAAATCTAAAATGTCACATTAAGATGTTCACATTGATTCTTAAACATTAATCTGATAAACAGAGAAGAATTTGAGGGGCCCTATCTGTGTCTTTATGTTTCTGTATATCTATATCAAGGGATTGCCTGTTTTCTTGACCACTTTCACCCACTGTCTGTATACAACTTCAGGCATTTGCATGTTGAAGATATAGCCCACTTCATATATTACACATGTTGCAGGTAAAATACGAACCTTTCAGGCACAACTGAAACTCTTCCAAAGCCCTTTATGCACAATGTGTCAAATTTACAATATGTCTTAATACTAAACCTACTGTTACCACACATCATATTATCTTCCTCATTTCTACAGTAATGATTCACAAATAAGTGCAATAAACATGTTACTGAAATTCCATCTTCTACTAACAGTCCCCACAAAATATCCAGTTTACTACACTTTAAAGGGCAATATTCAAGAATATATGTATGTCTTGTTTCAGAGTGGTACACCATGCAAACACTGACATGCCATGATGGTTCATATTAACTGTGCAAAGAACAAGAAACTGAAAGCAAGAATGTATACATCATATACCCAACAGTCTGATTTACCTTAATCAAACCACATCTCAGTTTCAACATACTTACAAAAATAAACATTGTTTAATGCCATCTCTGCTTAAATGGTAACCAATATCTGCTTAAATGGTAACTAATATCCAACAAGCCCAATGTTGAAACTGCAAGAAGGAAATCGATATGGTTATAGAAGAAATAAGAGGACAGAACTTACCATAGTAAGTAATAAAAAATCCAGGAACTGGAAGGAAGAACGCTATATGGTAGATTTCTTCAGCAGGTTGTCATACAGAAAGTCATGAAATACCAGCCATATGCAAGACACAAATTTAAAATAAAGTAGACAGTAAAACTTATAAAAATAATGTATATTTGTGGGGAAGAGATGATGAGCAGAAACAGCTTTCATATTCCTCATCAAGATATTCCTGTTGGTCCTCATTGCATGATAGTTCAGTTGCCTTACCTTGCTTGTATATTCACAATAAATTGCTACATCTCACAACAAATGCACAATAATCCTCAAAAGGAATGTCTGCAACAGTTTGTATTTAAAACCTGTACACGACAAAAATATAAAACTTTATTGTGAAAGTTCTATATTTATAATGTGCTGCTGCTGGCTGATACATAATTCTCTTGCTAGGAACATAGAGAATAATGATACTTGTTAGTGCACATGCAATTTTTAAACTATGTTTTAGCAACAATTATCAATCAAACGCTTTCCCAGTCATCTCAAATATGCAGCCCTGCCTCTTGGTCTTACTAAGGCCTATATAATCTTAGGTTTCCAGGAGAATGACAATGAAGATTACAGTCTTTGAGTTGTGACACCATGTAGTGGTAGGGTCCTCCAAATGCAGTGTCAGCAACCTTATTAAAATCTATCCAATATTTTGGTAAACATTACAATTCACAGATTCATCCTGAAGATGCTAGCTTTAATGTCTATTCAAATAATATGTGTATGTCATGAGGGTGAAGTGCTATACTGAATGCTGTGTGTATTTTAATAGGTCTGGGCGAATTTTATCTAAAACAGAACCACTACCATGCATTTTTGAGATGTCTATTGAAAAGAAATGCTATATTTGCTAACACTGCATAAAATAAAAATCAAGGTTGATGTCCCACTCACGCATTTCTGTAACAAAGTTCAGGAGAACCTACACTCTCATCTCTCTACCGCATGTTTCTCAGTATGTGAGCTAAATGTCATGTAAGAAACAGGCGATTTACATGACGCCATCCTTTACTAATGCTATTTCAACACACAACCACCATGTACATTTTAGGTTCTTGTGACCGTGCATCATGAACGTAGGGTGATGAGAGAGAAACCAACAAGATGCAACTAATCTGATGTTTATTATCAAGTTTGATAATAAACATCAGATTAGTTGCATCTTGTTGATTTCCCTCTCTTCACCATGTACATATTTATACTGCAGGAGAACATGAGGCCCATCATCCATTAATGCTTACATGCAAGACATAAAGGACAAGATATGCTGGGAGTAATTATAAATTGTCATACAACTTAGCATTCATTATGTACACAATGTTGCTACCATTTATTATCTCTGCCTGATTGTCTGTCATAACCTAAGAGTTTTGAACCTTCACAACGTTCGTTTTTTTCATATACAAGCAACAACATTCCATACAAACTTGACACATATATTCATTAACTATGTACATTCCAAGCTAGCTGCATGTTTCATTAGTCAGTACTATGAGACACCAAGAAATGTAAACACCTTGCACGGCTAGGTTGCTATTTTGCAATGCACATAAAAATGTATGTTAAGAAGATTTGATCATTCTTAAGCTCTCTTCCGACAAACGAATTCAGGAACCAAAATTAAGTTGTGCAAGGGTCACTGTCATGTCAGTTCACATGGTTGTAAGCTGGTGTTGCCATTGTAGAACACTGCGAAGTGTAGGTATGGGCAACCTTGAATGGTATGATATTCCTACCAAGTTTCATGAAAATTGATTAGAATAAAAAAATAATTAAATGGTACACAGGAATACAAATATATTTGACAACAATGAAGTCCATCTCACCTCAGAAAGAAAAATTGGCAGATTAATGCAACAGCTTTCTCCCATGCACAATATAGAAGACAGTCACTTTTTAAAATCTGTCTTTCAGTTTTTTATTCTGAATTTTAACTAGGTTCTACATGGAGTTTCTGTTATGGGAAACATGAATATGTGTGCACTCTGCTGAAAGTAAATGAGCCACCTAGGCATGCTCCAAAAGCAAATCTAACGTGTTGTGCTCAGAAGTCGTTCTCCTTGCCAAAATAACTCTCTATAATTTGCATCACATCTGTGCATGAAAGTTTCTTCAAAACTGGAACTACACCTCACTAATAACGTTTGGACGTCACGTCGTTACTATGGCCCAATTTTGTGGTGTTAGTCTAATAGCAAAAGAGTAAACGGCAAATGGTAAACTTGTTCCTGCCTGCACCATAAAGGCTTATAGCAGGACTAGAGGTATAGCTCCTTTCATTCTTAATTTTGGTACTAGATACAGACGAGTGGTCAACTTCATGCCCTGCATCAATTTATGACCATGAAAGAACCCCAGTACCCACTGAAATGGAGGCTATGCAGGACCCAGAGCTGGTCTGGATGGTTGTGAAGAAAATAATATCTCTCGCCTCTGTGAAGATTCAAACCCAGAATGCCCAGTTCCTATACTGACTATGCCATCCTGTCTCCAATAACGAAGTACTGAATAGTAGTCCAACATATTCTCAGAGTACAACCAACAAGATGCGATGTTTGTCAATTTATTTATTTCTGTAACGCGCTCTACATGTTTCAGACGGTTTTTCTGTCCATCATCAGGACCTCAAAACTGCACACAACATCAGGCATTTGTCACACCATTACTGCTACCTGCTGCTAGCAGCAGGTAACAGTAATGGTCTGACTAATATCTGACGCTGTATGTGCAGTTTTGAGCTCCTGCTGATGGACGGAAAAACCATCTGAAACAAGCACAGTGTATTACAGAAATAAACAAACTGAGAAACGTCGCATCTTGTTGGTTGTACTCTGAGAATATATTAGCGATGCACAGACCTATGAATGTTAAATTTAAAAATAGCCCAATATTGTTTAATAAATTTGTTTATGTAAGATATTGTGTCATTAACTAGAACTCTTGAGGGCCTGCAAATAAATGTAACAATTTAAAAGTGCCCTCAGTATCTAACATATAACAGCAGAACATGATGATATACTGACTGATATCCATACTTGCAGCCCTCACATTATGTGTTAAAAGGTTGGGAAAACATTATAGACCACTGTGTGCTGATCTGGACTTGTCATTCATGCAATATTACTCATATTATACACTTAAGTATAGGGACACACTGGAAATAGGATGGTTTGTGCAAAAACCTGGATGCTATGACAGAAATTACAGAGTCTCGTGTTAGGAAAGTGGATCATCTTGCACGCTCTGCAGCATTACAGGAGGAATGTAACATAACATACTCTTGATGTGCAACGCATATGTATGTGATGTAACATCCAAACCCCTCCTCACACCCCTTCTCACAGCAACATTTTCACAGAACCCACCGTGTATTAGTATTTTGGGGTAAAACTTTATTACACTCCATTACAAAATGACCAATCATTGTTCTCTTTTTGGTTTTCATTCACCAATGCTAACAAATTTATGAAATGTGCTTCAGTAAATATAAAGGATCTTCAGTTCAGTAACGTACTTGTTCATGAAATGTAGACAGATTATTATTAACATTCATAGGTCCATGCATCAGTAATATATTCACAGAGTACAACCAACAAGATGCAACGTTTCACAATTAATTTATTTCTGTAAGACGCTCTACATGTTTCAGATGGTTTTTCCATCCATCATCAGGAGCTCAAAACTGCACATACACCTGACACTGTATGTGCAGTTTTGAGCTCCTGATGATGGATGGAAGAACCGTCTGAAACATGCATCTTGTTGGTTGTAGTCTGCGAATAGGGTAGACAGATTCCTTAAAGAACACTTAATATTTCATGCCGTTCTCAATTTCTTACACAATGGAATTCATATTTATGATTTTTTTTTTGTTTAAACAAAACAGTGAACAACTGGATGCAAGTTCCCAGTGATAACAGAGAAAGCAGTTCAGGGAAGCACACAAGACTGCACTTGTTTAACAGAAGAACTAACTTGTGAATAAAGTAATGGCATTAATTCTCACACTTACGATTTTACAAGTCCTTTGCCTGTCATCTTCTTAACAATCTGTCTTTTCTGGTGCCAATCTTTATAAAACAGTTTGCAATGAAATATTCCATGTGTAAATGCAAACAAAAATTTGTAAAAAAAAAAAAAAACACATTTTCGGTATTTCATGTCGTGCACTGAAAACACTAGACATATAATACTTGGTCAACTTAACTAAGAGTCTGCATGTTTTTCATATATATATTCTACATTCTTAATTACTGCTGAAAGCAGTAATTACCTGTTTTTATACAATTCTCACAGCTAAAAGATAAAATATATTATCTACTTCTGTAAACAACACAAAATAATTGGTCCTGAATCCTGCAGCAGATGGCGCAATGTAAATCCACTGTTTCAACACAATGTAAATAATATGGAAATATCAATGTTACCATGCTTACTTTAAACAAGCCTACCCATTAAGAATATTAACTACTGGGTGCTTTCAGGAAAAAATGGGAAGCAGGGTTCAAATAAGACTGGTTCATCAGGTCCATCATTTATTCCCCACAACTGGAGCACTTAATAATAACAAATAGAGGAGTGAGTCTCTGTGTCCTGCATGTCATGAGGTTCCAAGCCGGTCTGTCTGTAAATTTAATACTCCTACCCACCAGTAAACCTTTGTCTCATTTCAAGTGATACACACAGATACTGAAAGGAGAGCCTTTCTTCAGGACCAATACCATGTGTCTAAAAAAATCATTATACAAAGAAGGGTGTTAGGATTTTTTAAAATCTTTTTTATCTTTTTTATAAATAAGTTAAACACACACATGTAGAAAGTTTGGTTAGTTTTATACAGAGAGTATGGTAAAAAAAATCACCAAGCTGAAGATTCCCTTTGACGGCATACAGCTTTGTTAACACCATTTTTGTCAAATCTTTCCTTATTTGTAAAATGTTCATGCTTTTGTCTTCAAAGTCATAGCACGCAACACTCCATCATAACTTCTTTGCTCCATACAATCAGCCAGTGCTGCATATGTCATCTCTGATTCATACATAACAACCACTATAATCACATTTTAACACCAACCATTAGAAATGACATACTCAAAAAAAGTCTGAATCTATGAGTCTATAAGTATATATATATATATATAATATATAAATAATATTTGTAAGGCCGAAGCTCAGGCATCAACTGGCCAGAAATAAACCCCACAAAAGGTTATTCCTTGTGCATGATGACGATGTATCCTTCGGTCAGTGTAATATATTCACAATCATCACTCCATTCAGAGCCCTGACATCAATTAGATTTAGTATTACATCTGCTCCACTGAATTTTCTCCGTATGCAATTACATACCCACAACAGTTAACCAATACCCAAGAAGTTTTATAATAATCTACACAAAAGCACAAAAGAATTACGAAATGTTAAATACATTCGTCACTGCAATTTATAAACTTGTCTAAGAATGTAACTGTCCTGGAATGTCTAATAATTAAAAATCATGGGACTGCGACACACCCAACATAATAACAAACAAATATGATATACATATCTGTACAGATATACCCACAGATTTACTTGAATAACTTCTTGGCAAATGTGACTTGTCTGGTATGTAATTTGTAACTGTTATCACTGAAACTGACATAGTGCAACATTCGAAAATACGCAAACAGATCCTTTGCTATAGTGACACTTTTGCTTTGAAAGCTCAAGGCTTGTGATGCTGTGTTAACATATGTAAACCTTTTACGATATAAAAGTTATCCTCACCTCTCTTAAGTGTAGTTCTTTAATAAACTACCGTCATATTTAGACAGTACCAAAATTATTCTGGCTGACAGTTGCAAACTCAATGCCATTCCTCTTTCAAATTAACTTACGACAGTTGGTGACATTGCATTATGATCCCCTACATTAACAGACCATAAAATGGTTGTGGTACAAGGGTATTATCACTCACCTCTTCTATCAGACAGTCAATCAACCAACCAATCAATGATCATTCCGTTTTCACTTCACTTCATTTATTTCACTCATTCCAAAGATCCTTTCCAAAACAATGTCTGTTTAACGTACCATTTCACAAAACTTCGGTATCAACTGTTTGTAATGCTTTGGTTTCTTTGCCTCTTACAACTGCACCACCCAAATATAAATAATTAATCCTGCTAGAAGCAACCTTGTGGCACAAGAGTTTTGTTTCTGGCTAGTTGGTACCACTGGTCCAGTACATTCAGTGGTGATGCTGAAGCATCATGGCTCCTGTTTCAGCGGCAGTTGGCAGCACTACTGTTGTCACCATGGTGGCACCAGCAGCAGCAGCAGCTGCTGCTGCTGCTGCAGCTTGTTGTTGATGCTGCTGCTGCTGATTGCTCATTTCTTCTTTAACACGTTTTGCAATATGGCTACGGGCATGTTTACGCAAGTGGTCCTTGCGGTAAAAGCCCTTCCCACATTCTGTGCACACCTCAGTTTTTTCACCCGAGTGTATCACAAAGTGCAGGTTCAAGTGCTCTTTACGTTTGAAGCCTTTGTGACACACCGAGCAGATGAACGGCCGGTCAGGGTTGTGGCCCAGTTTGTGCCTCTCAAGGTGCTCCTTGCGTTTCAGGCCAGCCCCACAGATATCACAGATGAACCTCCGCTCAATCTTGTGGCCCACCAAATGTTGCTCCAACAATTCCTTCTCAGGGTATGCCATATGACACTCTGGACAGCAAAACAGTGTAGTACCATCAAGTGCTGTTGCAATGTGAACTTGCCCTGGTCGTGGCCGTCGTGGCTTGGGAGGCTTTTTCTTGTACCTTTTCTTCTTTTTAGGTTTCGCTCCAGCCGTTCCTACTCCCTGAAATACAGCTAATGTTCCATCTGCACTGGTGGCAGAATTAGCATCTACCAATTCAGGATTAGACAGGGGCGAAGATTCTATTGCAGCCTCACGCTTTATAGTTTCGGCTGAGAACTTCAAGAAATGATGCAGGCTAAGGGGCAGGGTGGATGCAGGAAGGCGTGAAAGGTAGTCAGCCACCGTTGAGCCTGGGGTTGCTAAACTCTGCCAGGTTGGAGGCATTGTGGTCACTGTTCCTCCTTGTGTATGTTGTGAACCATTATAATCGTCATCCCCCTGTATGTCCTTATCACCTTCAGTTTTCACAATGGCCAGTTGCAAAGTATTGTCCTTGCTTCCTGACCCATCTTGTTGAGGAGACTTAGCAGCAGCCAATTCAACAGCCGTCACAGCCTCCCGAAGGATAAGATCCTGTGGTTGCAGTGCTACTACTGTAACAGGAAATGTCTGCTGATGTTGATCATGTTTGTCTCCTGCAGTTACCGTAATAGTCTGATGTTGTGCCTGCTGTGCCTGGTGAAGTGAAACTTGCGTCTGCTGATTCTGAGTGTTGTTGTTATTGTTGCTGCTGCTGCTATTATTATTGGAAATATCCTGAGACTGCGGTGAGGTGTTTGAGGCTTGTGACACTTGTATCTGTGGATGCTGAACCTGCAACTGCATTGTCTCTGTGCCAGTCTGCTGTTGTCCACTGTAAGCCACTGTCAAAACACCCTGGGGGAAGTGGTGCAGTGACAGTGGGGAAATGTGATACTTGGGAGCACCATTGTTTGCAGTACCATTGTTAGCTATCGTGGTTGCATTGGGGTTCACAACCTGAATCTGCACGGTCTGCTGTGGCTGACCTGGCTCACCAGGTTTGCCTCCTATACTGATGGGCAATGTAATGAGTGCCTGTTGTACCTGGGGATGTTGACTGCTGCCTGTACCTTGGGCTGTTGCCACTGTGAAGCCATTGGGGTCAACCTGGCGAATGTATTGTACTGCTCCATCACCTCCACCAATAACACTCAACATTTGTCCCCCAGCATTGTGAGCAAACTTCGCTGTACCAAACTGATGGATGGTGGCCGTGGGTATGGTGCCAGGAGGAAAGTGCCCTCCAAATGTGGTAAAATTCATGGTCTGTGAGGGGGTTGTAGCTGTTATTGTCAATCAGGAGCCCCTGAAATAGGCATTAAACTTTAAGTAGATAATGTGATCTTTATATGCTATATGAATTTTGGTAACAGTGACCTCCTTCACTCTTACTTCCTGACATGCTGATATTGGTGCTCATTAAGTTCCATATATTACACAGCATTAAGAGAACGTGCTAGTGAGGACTGAATTACACTATGTGACACGAAACTGCTTACACTAATGGTCAAATACATTCAGTTGCTTCAACTTCCTCACTCCTAGCTATGCAATATCCTGGATCATGGAGACCTACTTACCTCAAATTAAGTGGCACTCTCTCATTGTATTGCTGTATGATCCAATAACGTCATCTATGAAGAAAGAAAATATAACTAATTATTCTTCTTCTTACACTCGGCCACATACTTCCCAAAATACATAATATCTAAGCAAGAGACACAAGTTTTTACTCATTATGGCAATTTAATCCGTTGTCTCCCAAAATAAGGTCACAAGATGGCATTAAAATCCAACACTAAATACCAAGAGAAATGTTAGCTGTTATACCATATAGATTCTTATACCTATTCAAAGTTTTCATGACAGCTGTAAAGCACAATATTTCGTCATAAATCCTTGAAACGTAATAAAAACCCTGCGTATCTTATAAATGACAACAAACACGAAAACGAAAACACCTGCTGTGCGCCACGATATTGCGTTGTTTCCATATCGACCTTCGCAGGTATCGAATGCATCGATGAGAACTCGAATAAATCTATACCGCCATATTCAAAACATGACACTTCAAAGAGAAGCAAGAGATGTAACGTGAATTTAAAATTTTTCTAAGGTGGAGTATAAGTGTGAGATTCTCTTAATTACGGATGGTTTATTATTATATTCTAGAAGGATAACATTAGTCTACTACTATGAATGTGTGTTTAACCTAAACATTATTTGTTGACCTAAACTAAACCTACTGGTTTGGTTTTTAAACTGTAAAGATAACAGTGGTCATTGTATTAAACGCAGATAGATGATCATATAGTCAAAATCATTTAGCATAATGAATAATTGTAATAGATATACCCATAATTTGCACATACTGTTGTTTTCATGATCATATGATTTGAATCTTCACACATACATCTACACATTCCTTCTCAACCAGCAACCTTTTGAGTGCCTGTCATCATTTCAATAATAAAACAGTGGGGTGCCATTTGTAGATCTGTGTTCAGATAACTATCTCACACTTTGACTGGAGAACTGTTGCTCCATCACATACATATTTGATGAAATACAAAGATTTACCAAGCAAATCAGAGTTCACAGCTTGATCAGAGCATTTTAAGTATGTGCTTAGTAAAGCCGTGCAGAAGCAAGTTACCAAACAATTGACCCATTTTCTTGTACCCAATACAAATTTTTACCATTACTGTTCAGATGCCATCAATGAAACAACAGGTTTATGTCATTCTTGTTGCAAGTCTATGCCTGGCACAGACACACAACAGGAACATCATATACCTTTGACAGCACCCAAAGGAATGCACATATTTTTTAAGATATCATAGGAAGCTGCTATAAAGATGCAGACATGCCACATTCTACAAGAATGGGACATTCCACTGTCTTCAAATATTTTATGTGTTCTTAATCTTAAACATTTTAACATCATTATAGATAAGTCCTTCAATAATGCTAAAAAATGGTGTATTTGAGAACACTGGAAACTATGTTTTAAGTGTGAAGACCTGGTCAAAATTTTAATCATTTAAATATTTTAATATACACACCAGTGTAGACACCTCAACTGTTATTATAAGTGTGGATTCTGTGTAAAAATTGTGATCTTAGTATCAGCCAGTGCTGGTGTCATATTGATGTATTACAAGAAAGAGTCAAGAACTTCCTGAAGATTGCGCAGACAAACACCACAATCTGTTGGAGTTATAGTTAAAAAATATTTTGCTTACAATTAGTGTGCATTAACTGCTGGTAAATAAAACATTACGTGAAATATGATGCACAGTGTGTTTGTCATTATTATTTTAGAGAATTATTTGTACTTAACTCTTTAATTTTCATCCATTCTTTTCACAAAGTGAAGCATACCTGTTCACCTGCTTCTTCTGACACCAGTCAACATATTTATATAGCATTTGGTATTCAAAAAGTTGGTTGTGCATATTTGGTGTGACTCATACTGGTCTAATGAAACTGTTAACTTTACACAAAGTTGAAATTGAGATTCTTTGATTTTCTCAAAAGCTGGTCACTCTGCAGAAAAATTAGTGCAATACATAAACCATAGATCTCAAAATATACATCATTTAAAATTTCAGGCAATTTTCAAAACTCAAAAAAAACAATTTCTTACTCTTATGCAGGAATGTGATTATCTTTCTCAGCACATTCACAAAATTGTGCTGTCTGTCCATCCATCCCTCTGCATGGAACAAATTGACTCCCATTGGATGAATTACCATGAAATTTCACATAGAATATTTTTCAAAAATCTGTAGAGAAAATTCAAGTATCATTAAAATCTGACAAAAATAAGAGGTACTTGATATGAAGACCAATATACATTTTTTATCATACCTTGCAGTAGCGAACAACCCCCCCCCCCCCCCCACTTCCTCGAGCCCCCCAAACAAAACTCCACACACACCCTTTTTTTAAAAATAATAAAAATATATTGTATTTAGAAGCCCCCACCCCCCAAA
>Ga0123354_10005267_pt1 | contig 18739 bp, 15 predicted proteins | sample TergutLab28metaG_2_FD_97872 | JGI IMG/M metagenome (GOLD analysis project Ga0123354, IMG submission 97872) | Labiotermes labralis P4 segment gut microbial communities from Petit-Saut dam, French Guiana - Lab288 P4 | ecosystem: Host-associated > Arthropoda: Insects > Digestive system > Gut ...
CCATTGTACTGTACATGTTCTGTGCAGGTATTGTCATGTAACCTTGCACACCATTGTACTGTACATGTTCTGTGCAGGTATTGTCATGTAACCTTGCACACCATTGTACTGTACATGTTCTGTACAGGTATTGTCATGTAACCTTGCACACCATTGTACTGTACATGTTCTGTGCAGGTATTGTCATGTAACCTTGCACACCATTGTACTGTACATGTTCTGTGCAGGTATTGCCTTGTAACCTTGCACACCATTGTACTGTTCATGTTCTGTGCAGGTATTGCCATGTGATCTAAATATTATGAAGGGGGGTATGCACTCTTCTGGAACATGTAATAGTGTCACTTCACTGTCAGCTATTTTCAACGCGTTTAGTAAAAAAAAAACCATATGTACAGGTCCGATAACAGTTTAATGGCATTACGTCACCCGCACAGTAATCATGCAATAGCAGAATTAATATTAATAATGTAAACAAGCAGACTTTTTAGAACAGTTCTAAAAATTAAAATGTGAATGTATTTTAGGAAGTGTTCAAATTAACTTGTGTGGATGTGTGCATTTTGACTGATCAGAAACTGGAGTTCGTGAGCTGTTTAGGTGTGCAGTTAGCCACTAATGTCTGAGGTTTACAGTAGCCATGTGGTTGGTGGAAAAAATGCTTTAAAACCTATTGTGATTTTTCATAGACTGGAGAGCATCACTTTATGTGTTCGAACTGTACCGTATGAAAACAAAGGAATTATCAACCGAACACAACACACACAGAGAACATACAGGTATGGGTTCTGTTATTTAACTAAGCCTTCACCACGCTGTACAAAACTTACAGCAAGGTGAAATGTACAGCAGGGCAAGTAGTGTTATTCAAGATTAAGATCTTAATATGATTGCATGCATTATTAATAAATATCATGAAGAATATATCATAACAAAAGTTTTTAGTAAAACTCTTGAATAGTATTGCCAGCTTTAAATGTGACACAGCTTGGTGATGGCTTCATTATAAACCAGAACCTGTAGCTGTTGGTCCTCTGTATGTGTTGTGTCAACTGGATGAGTCACTTTAAGGCATACGGTGTAGGCCGCACAGTTTATCTTCCAGTTTGTGTTTTTAGCTACATTTGTTACAAAATACCGAAGTGCATTGATTGTTGACACACCATACATTAGCAGCAGTACTGAACACTGAGGTTGCATTTTGTAACGAGTGAAAGAAAAGCACAGTATAAAATTGTGACTTACGGCACTTTCAGAATTGTATGAGTAAGAGTGAGAGTCTGAAGTAGTATTAGGTATTAAGACAGCTGATTCTTTACCTAATGTCATTTTTGCTTAGGAGTTGTCTGTCATACTGGGGGATTATGTTCAGTCATAGTTCCTGGCTTTTGAATGCTTTAGCCATTTTGGATTATTATTATTAATATTATTTTGTATCCATATAAGGTTGAACGAAACTTCAGTAAAAGTGCACTGCAACTGCAGTCTTATCACAGACTGTACATTCAGAGCGCCGTAACTACAAAACATGCCCTCATCATTGTGCTTTTTATGCAGTGAAGCCTGATGTCAATAACTCACACACACACACATATGCACACACACACACACATGCGCACACACAGTCTGCCCTTGTGACTGTTTATTTTCTGCTCTTGTGTGCACAAATGTTGATATATGAAGTGCATTATTTTATGTAAAGAAGGACCACAAGAGAGTTTAAGGCTGATTTGATGGCAAACAAAATATTAGCATGATCTCAGTGTGAACTTCAGATGTACTGGAGATGTTGTGTGGCTGTGAACAGAGCAGTCGGCCATGTCTCAGATAATATTAGTCAACAGTGGTTGTGGATGGTCTTGAGTCTTGGTAGAAGTTGTGGCTTTCCATTTGATATCCATCATTCCTGTTCTTGTATAATGGCTCACAATGTTACACATAGCACAGGGGGGGGATTTTTAAACTTTTGGTTGTTTTAACCTTGCAGACTTGTTTGGTTTCCTGATGTGAACTAGTAGGATAAACACATCAGTGTGCATGCTACATTCTGCTGCATTGCCATTTAGGCCCAGTGCACACTACAGGGAACATCGTGTTCTGGTCATGAGCCTGCCATATATTGTTCATGGTGTAAATAAACTAAACTAATCGAAACTAAAAACAAACTAATTGCACTTATCCAAATATATATATATATATATATATATATATATAAGACCACTTCAGTGTGTTTACCTTATAACCTGTAGCCATCTGCAGGGTGTACCAAATTGCAGAGTACATGGAGTGAATATGTAAGTGTGTTGCAGCGCTAAAAGTTTGCTGTTACAATATCAGTATGTGATGTCATGTCAACAGTTATGTGGCGTCAGTTGTACAGGATTCATGTTAAGATGATCTGCATCCGAACATCTGTAAGTGCAATATTTTTCAAGCTGTACACCTATTGAACAGTGACTGTGCAGATGCATGCCCTGTATTTGGATTTTTCATCACGCACATTCAGGTGATTATTCTGAATTGCACTAAATTGTCTGATACAGCACCAGCTGCATTAGCTTAATGTGTCTGTGTGTGGTCCTTTACATGCAACACAATTAGCTGCAGTTGCCCCAGTCTTAGTTCAGGATGTTGGCAAGCCTTCCCATTCTTATACGAGGACTGCTGCTTTCATTAATGTATAGGAGAGACAAATGTACAGCTGTCAAGTTACGCATCAGTCTGACTGTATCAAGGGTTAAGTTTAAAAGTGTTTTGATGAGTGTTTGATGTTCATTTCATCTGTCACCCCAGTTTTTCAAAAACCACTGTGTTAAAGAAAATGGCTCTGTTTCTGTCATGAAATAAAGTTGGAGGTTAGCCAACCCTGAAGTTCAGCAACCGTGAAGTTCCTGTTCGGCTGTTTATGAAAACAGAGTGGATTTTTGAAACATTGGGATGATGCACAAGCTTGAGAACTGACAGTTGTATCCTGTCAATATTGAATGTGTATGGTGACATTATTGTGAAGTGGCATTATGTGATGTGACAACTTCAGTTTGCAATTAATAGTGTGCCTGCAAGATGACGCAAAATGTTTCCAGCACCTTCTTTAAATATGGTGACAACCAAATATTAATGTTGAACTGAAAGGTGCAACCTGAGCTGCTGGCCGGCCATTATGCAAAGTATTTATACCAGTTGTCAGACATTTGTATTTGGTTATTTGGCACTGCTGATGAGCTGGACAGCAGTCAGTATAGTGACTTAGGCTGTGGGGTGGCTGATCCAGGGTTCAAATCCTGGCAGAAGCCAGTGATTTTTCTCATCTGGGGTCCACCCAGTGTATAGTGGAGCTCTTTGTCTTCTAGTTCTGAGGATAGGAATGAGTGGAGCTGTGCATTCACACCCCCCCTCCCCCCCACCACCAGCTTCATGCCTTTATGGCATATTTAAGAAAAACTTTACTTTTGAACATTACTTATGGCCATGACCCCTTATAGCTAGGATCAGTTTCCTGTGTGTGTGTCTCGACCCACCAGATGTTCCTCGATACTGTTCTGTTGTCACTTGCAACACAGATGCACATTTTAGTGTAAAATGAATAATATTTTTAAACTGCATCGATAGATGAATGAATGTTCTAGAGAGTTGGTAGAGTTTAAGGAATATAAAGTTAAGTGGATTCATGCACTGTAGTGCTCCGGACACTTTGAGTGCATCTTCAGGCCACGTGGTGTTGCTCTTTATTTATTGTGAGCTGTTCACAGTTTGCTTAGACACTTCTTGTAGCAGCGGACTGGCAGCGGTACAGAACGTGTGCATTTCTTGCACCGGTCCAAAGTAACTAGAGTTTACATATTTGTATTTTTTGTGCAATATTTGGTATTTGTAATTTTGTGCAGGTTACTTAGTTTTGTATATCACAGTACTCCAGTGTGTTGTTTCTCACGTTTGCATCCTCTTTTCCATTGTGTTCTGGTAATTTATCATTCCTGTATCTTGTTTTGTGTATCTGTGAACAGTCAGCTGACAACAATACACATCTTCCTCAGTTAACATGGCTTATTTTATTGGCTTCACTGCATGTGTTTAAAACCCTTTTAAAGTGTTCTTGGTTGGACCATGGCAACTCGTAAAGACTTCTACGACCCTTTTTTACCTCCTCCAAAAACCAACTCCTGGTGTCCTCGTCACGGAGGTGAGTAACATCCACAGGGGGCTAAAGGGGGCAAAGGTCCACCCAATCCAAGGCGTGAGGAATTGTGCCAAGGGCTGCATGGCAGCACTGCCGCTAATGATCCCTTCGGGCCACCAGGGGGGCTCTGCCAGTGGTGACTTATTTCCCCATTGCTCGTGGGGCATTTACGAAGAACACACAAAACAAAGTACCTATCAAAAGCCGGTACGCTGAGTTACGTTGCTCAGCAGGGTGCATCCAGATTGGCATTTGGTGTGCCGCCCTTGAGAGCTGGTACTGTACTTGCAGCAAACCGAAGGACGTTGAGAATTTAACATAAGTCAGGGATAAACGGGCACAAGACATCCCAAAAATGTAAATTTATTCAAATTAATCTGCAACATATCAAGGCTGAACTGTCAATCCTGTGCCCGAACACTTGCTATGAGGGATCTAGACATAGCAGTTATTTAGGAACCCTGGGTTTATCGGGACCGAATAAGGGGATTGCAAAATACCAGCAGGACACTGTGTTCTGCTGGACCCGCTGTTGCTCCTAGAACCTCCATGACTGTCAGGAACACGGTTCGTGTCTTGCCGCTGTCAGAGCTCTGCTCTAGGGATGTGACAACGGCGGGGAACTTGTTGTTATGTCAGCACACTCCCCCTGTGATTCAGACAAATCACCCTGTCAAACGGGTTAAGGGAAGTCGTTGACTACAGCGGTGGGAATAAATCGCAGCTCATTGGATGTGATGTCAAAACACAGCACATTATGGTGGGAGACTGACTGATGGAACATGTGGTTAGCACAACTGTTACTGTTGTAACTGACGATAGGAAAGGGGGTACAGACTTGGCACACAGAAGGCTTACTTCCAGGTTCACGTATCGCAACGAAGGGAACCAATCGGGAAGACCTGAAGACGAATCTAGGGGTTGAACCAAGAGTTACACCCTCGGTGAGGGACATTCACATCATCCAACAGTCCAACCAGTCCTCTAACCAGCTAGGTGGCTCTCACGCCAAGGACGGTGGAACAAGGAGTTGAGCCGCCTTAAAGCTGCAACGTTATGGATTTCTAATGAGGCTAAAAAGACAGGTGATTGGGACTGACATAAGACGGTCCAGTTGGTGAGAAAACTGTCGGGGGATCGAGGGTGCACCTGACAGAGCCAGACGGATGACGATCAAAAGGGTAGAATTTATTTAACTTTTTAACGGCCGACATACCTTCACTAGTGAGCCGGTCCCAGTGGCCGCGCGGTCTAAGGCGTAGGTCTGCGGCCACTCGCTTGCTGAGATTGTGGGTTCGAATCCCACCGGGGGGCATGGATGCATGTCTTGTGAGTGTTGTGTGTTGAAAGGTAGAGATCTCTGCATCGGGCTGATCACTCGGCCAGAGGAGTCCTACCGACTGTGGTGCGTCGTTGTGTGTGATCTAGAATCCTCGTGGATGTCACTAACAGAATCCGAGATACAGTAGAAAATGAATTTCTTTCGCCAAGTAAAGTGTTTTTTATTGTAGACCGATCTGTACGGAACATATAAAACTTGCAGCCCGGGCACGCAGGATGTGATGCATGACGTTTATGGAAACCCCCTAGAACAGAAGCCGAAATGCAGAAGAAATTCAAATTGTGCGCCACGTAAAGCGCCATCTTCCTTACATCATTTAGAGACCAAGTACGCAAAAGGTCATGTGTAATGTTCCTGCAAAATCTCTGATTCAGAAGTCGTAAGACAGAAGAAAATGTACTTTGTTCGCCAAGAAAAGTGCCCTTTATTTTGGACCGATCTACACCAAAGTTACATCATTTATAGGCCAGGAAGCAGTGTGATGTGTGACATTCCTGGAAAATCTGTAGACCTGAAGCAGAGATACAGAAGAAAAGTACAATTTTCGCCAAGTAAACTGCACCTTATTTTAGAATGATCTCTATGAAAATTGCACTATTTATAGCCGAGAAATGCAACGTGTGATGTGTGAAGTTTCTGGAAAGTCTTTCGAAAAGAAGCCGAGATCCAGAAGAAAAGATACTTTATTCGTTATGTGAAGTGTGGACCGATCACTGTCAAGCAGACTTCGACTGCAGCTCAGGCAAGAAAAGTGTGTTTTGGAAGTTCCTGAAAAATCTCTGTACAGAATCTTAGGTACAGGAGGAAACTGTTCTTTCATCGAGCAGAGTGACTCCAATTTTACTTCCTTCTACACAAAACCTACAGCATCAATAGCACACGTATGTAAAGTGTGGTATGCGACAGTTTATAGATCACAGTCCGAGATACAGACAGCAATATGCTACGTTCGTCCAGTAGACTGCCCTTCAGTGCAGACTGATCTCCGCCAAACTTACATCATTTATAGCCCAGGCAACCAAAGTGTGATGTATGGCGTCTGTGCAAAGTCTCTTAGAACAGAAGCCGAGACATACAAGAAAAGTCTCTATCCACTCAACTAAAGTAGACTGATCTCTGCCAAATGTAAATCATTTATAGACAGGCAAGGAAAGTGAGAAGCTTGGCGTTTATAAAAATCTCTCCAAAACAAGCCGAATACAGAAGGAAGACTACTTCGTTCGCCCATTAAAGCTCCTTTCACGGTACCAAAACTGCACCACGTATACCCCACGCACGCACGCACAGGGTGACATGTCACATTTCTGACAAATCTCTCGAATAGAATCCGAGTTCAATCGTTCTCTTCGACAAGTGAACTCGAACTTTGCCCTACATTATAGGACGATCGCAACCAAACTGACACGGTTTGTAGGCAATTCGCACACAGCGCTACAGTGCTTGGTGTAAAGTTGAAGGAAAATCTCCAGAAAGGAAGCCGAGATACCGCCGAGAAGATGCTTGTTGCTGCACATAAAGTGCTGTTCATTACTGACCGATCGATCGCCACAGTTAACACCGTTTGTAGGACATGCGCGGAGAGGTACTTGGTTTGACAAGTGCCCTATATTGTTCAGCGAACTTCCAGCACTTACAGCCCAAGCAGGCCAAATACAACATGTGACTTTTTTTAGAAATGTCTCGAACAGAAGCCCAGATACAGAAGAGTTGCCTTGCTTTCCCATGTCAAGTGCCCCATACTGTCGGCATTATTCTATCTGTAGCCGCGCATGCGCACTAATATGTGACTTGCTGGTTAATATGTTGTTAGGTGCCTTTTATTGAGTTTTATTTAGTGCCCTCTATTGAGACTGACCTCGACCCACCTAACATCATTTACAGCCAAGGAATACAAGTTACTTACTCCATGGTGCAGAGACCTTGAGAGGCTGACCGGTTTGCAGCTAGTCAATAAATTCCCCGTATTTTATTGAACCCTAAGGTTCATTACCACATTCACAAGTGCCTGCCACCTGTCCCTGTCCTAAGCCAGCTCGATCCAGTCCATACCCCCACATACCACTTCCTGAAGATCCATCTTAATATTATCCTCCCATCTTCGCCTGGGTCTCCCCAATGGTCTCTTTCCCTCAGGTTTCCCCACCAAACCCTGTACACACCTCTACCCACCACCATACGCGCTACATGCCCGGCCCACCTCATTCTTCTTGATTTTATCACTCGCACAATAATGGGTGAGCAGTATAGATCATTAAGCTCCTCATTATGTAGTTTTCTCCACTTCCCCGTTACCCCGTCCCTTTTAGGCCCAAATATTCTCCTCAACGCCCTATTCTCAAACCCCCTCAGCCTACGTTCTTCCCTCAATATCAACGACCAAGTTTCACACCCACATAAAACAACTGGCAAAATTATAGTTCTGTTTATCTTAATCTTCAAATTTTTTGATAGCAAACTGGAAGACAAAAGATTCTGCACCGAATGATGGCAAGCATTTCCTGACTTCAATCTGCTCTTAATTTCTTCCTGAATAGAATTTTCAGTTGTTAAAGTTGTTTCCATATATTTGAACTCTTCCACCCTTTCCAAGGAACTATTATCAATTTTCATACTGTGACTGATCTCAAGACATGACCATGTACTTAGTTTTATACGCATTTACTTCTAGTCCAGTCTCCTTACTAGCCACTATCAAAGCTTCTGCGTTTTCCTTTACAGCATGTACGCTTCCTCCCAATATATTAACATCATCGGCATAAACCAGAAGCTGATGTGTACCATTCAATTTCACGTCATCCTGGTTTACCTGAACCCTCCTAGTGGCGCAATCTAAAGCAAAGTTGAAGAGCAATGGCGATAAAGCGTCTTCTTGCTTCAAACCACCCTTAATAGGCAACATGGCAGACAAATGTTTGCCTACCCGGACTCTTCTATATGTTTCAGTCAGACATATTTTTATTAGCCTTACCAGTTTCATGGGGATACCAAACTCAATTAGAATATTATACAGGGCATTTCATAATGTTCACCGTGATTACAAAATTTATAACAAGAAAACCAAAGGACCTACCTCAATGGAATTGTTCACAGACACAGGAAAACTGATTTTTAGACAACTAGAGATGTTCGATGTGTGCACCACGGGTGACACGGCACACATAAATACGATATTCAAGTTCTTGCCACACACGCGTCAACATGGGTGCATCGATATTCTTCACTGCTGAAATGATCCGTGCCTTTAGGTCAGCGAGGTCACGTGGCAATGGTGGGAGAATACTTTGCACGAAATGCACGTTGCACAGTAACCACAGACTTACTCGTGTGATTTTCCAGCACACAAAACGACTTCTTCCCCAGAGCGGCCATTTTCTCACTACATACACTCGCATCACCAAGCGGCAGAAATGTGAACTAGGACGAAAAACTTAACAAGGAAAAAAATTTTTTGAGTTGTTCCTTCTATCTGTACAGGTTTCGTAAATACGTGTCCTACAGTTTTCCTATAATAAATTTTTGTAATTATGAAACGCCCTGTACAAGACCTCCCTCCTAACCCAACCATAAGCTTTCTTGAAGTCTATAAAGAGCTGATGCACTGCTTCATTGTATTCCCAATTTTTCTAAAGTATTTGGCGAATGCAAATATATGACTGCTGCGTCAAAATCCACACTGACGATCCCCAATAATTTCCTCTGCATATGGAATTAACCTTCAGAGCAGGATGTAGGATATTATTTTGTACGCAGCTGACAAGTGATATGCCTCTACACTTACCACACGCTGTTTTATCACCCCTCTTATAGAGAGATCCAGTGATCGACTCCTTCCACTCCTCAGGCAATTCCTCCTTATTCCAGATAGAATTAAGTTTATGTATCTTAGAGCGAATTGTTCTACTTCCTGCTGTAATCAATTCTGTTGGGATTTGATCAACACCTGGTGATCTGCGTCTTTTTAGCTTTTCAATTACCATCTCAACCTCAGAGGCACTTGCTCAGGTACTAGTGGTTTTACTTTGTTTATTTCTGTCTGCCTAACATCATTAATCCAATGTACATTCAATAGCTGGGAGAAATAGTTCCTCCACCTAGCCACAATACTGTGGTAGTCTGCAACCAAATCACCTTTGTCATCCTTCACTATATTATTCCTAGGTTGGTAACCCTTCTTAAAGTCATTGATGACCCTATACAAGTCCCTAATATTTTTTACCTTACTGTTAGTCTCAAGTTCCTCAATTTTAAATTTCAGATATGCCTGCTTTTTGTTCCTGAAATGTCTGCTAGCATCAAGTCTTACATTGTCCAGATTATCTACATTGCTTTGGCTTCGGTCATGTATCCACTGCATTTTTGCCTGCTTCCTTTGATTCAAAAACCTAAACATTTTCATCAAACCATGGTTTATGCTACTTCAATTCTTGCAGACCTAGACTCTCTTCAGCTGAGATTTTTATGTTTTCTTTAATTTTCTCCCAAGCTCTATTTATGTCCTCATCATCACTTAAGCCCTCCAAAGCTACAAACCCGTTTGAGATCTTAATCTGATACAGTTTCATAACCTCCAGTTCATTTAGCTTCCTCAGATTAAATGTTTCCCCATCAAACCTCTGTGCTGCTTGTTTAATTACTGCTGATCTTTCCCTTACTTTTGCAACCACCATATTGTGATCAGTATCACAGTCAGCTCCACTGAAACTTCGTACACCTAGTACACTCGACTGCCATCTCCTATCTATCAATATGTGACCAATCTGGTTGTGAGTCTTCCCATCAGGAGAGGTCCAGTGTACTTATGAATGTTTTGGTGTGGGAACATCGAGCTCTTAACAACTAAATTTTTTGATGTGACAAACGTTTACTATTCTAACACCATTATCATTACTATCCTGATACAGACTCTCATTACCAACTGTCGGTTTGAAAATATTCTCTCTCCCCAGTTTTGCATTAAACTCTCTTAATAGAATTTTCATATGGTACTTAGGAAAATGATAAATAACCTGCTCTAATTCCTTGTAAAAACTGTTTTTTGAACCATCACTTTTCTAATCACTTGGTGCATGCACATTTAGGACAATGACATTACACCAGTGACCTCTCAGAACTATATATGACAACCTATAGCTAAAAAACTCTACTATCGTAACTGCTGATAGTATTGTGTCATGTACAAAGAGTCCTGTTCCCAACTGATAATTCTCATTTCCTTTTCCATACAAAAAATATATAATCCCCTGCTCTTACCCTGTCCCCTTTGTCCTACCTAACCTCCTGTACACCCACTAAATCTAATTTATATCTAGCCAATTCCTTCACTGCTGCTGTCAGTGAACCTGCCCTATACAGACTCCTAACATTACAAGTACTAAATCTCATGTCCCTCTTTCGTTACTTAAGTAGTACCAAAGTATCAGTCCAGGTCCAAGGCTTTGTCTGTGAATATTTCATAACAAAATATGTTTTAACAGGGAGGAGTTGTTAGCACCTCGTCCAACCCACATCCTGGAGGACCACCCCTTGTCGGCTGTCTGTGACTGCTTATTCAATATATTCGCAGCTACCCTCTATATCGGAGGCCGTTCCTCCATCCGCAACCTGAGAATGCGTCATGCCATGGTGACAGGGACCCACTTATCACATGGAAGGAATACAAGTAAAGTTTCTGGAAAAATCTCTCAAACAGAAGGCGAGATACAGAAGTTGTGCTTTGCTCGCCAGAAATCACCTTTCTTTGAGAATGATCACTACCTAACATATATCTTTATAGCCCAAGCATGCAAGGTGTGATGTGTGTTCTCTATGGGTAATCTCTCCAACAGCAGCCAACATACAGAAAATATACTTTGTTCACCAATAAGGTGCCCTTTATTGTAGGCCGATCTCTACTAAACTTGCATCACTTATAGCCCAGGCTCGAGGGGTGTTTTGTTTCTTGAAAATCTCTTGACAAGAAGCAGAGACAGAACAAGAAGTACTATGGCCATCAAATTAAAGATTCCTTCATTTTTGACCAATCTGTGACATCTTAAATCAGTTGTAGCCCAGACAGGAGAATTGTGAAGTGTGAAGTTTCACTAAGATGTATCAAACTGAATCAGTGATAAAGAAGAAAAGATATATCATTCACTACCTAAAGTGCAATCTATTTAGACAAATATCTACCAAACCTACACTCTTTTCAGCCCAGACTTGCAAGGTGATTTGTGGCGTTTGTGGAAAATATCTCGAACAGAAGCCTAGATACAGAAGAAAACGTAAATTGTTGGCCAAGAAAAATACCCTGGAATATGTGCTGGCTGCTACCAGAATAACGGTGTTGATACCACAGGCATGCAAATTGTGACTTTGATGTTTCTGGGAAATCTCTAAAACAGAAGCCTAGATACAGAAGGAAATGTATTTCTTCCCCACGGAAAACACCCTTTATGATAGACCGATCTCTACCAAACTTACATAATTTATAGCCCAGACATGCAAAGTGTGATGTGTGATGTTTCTGGAAAATCACTCCAACAGAAGCCCAGAAAGAGGTACACTGTCCGCCAAGAGAAGCCCCCTTTATTTTAGACAGATCACCAACCTTACATCATTAGCAACCCAGACATACAAAGTGCGATGTGTGAAGTTTGTGGAAAATCTCTCTAACAGATGGAGAGATACAGAAGGATTCTATTCCCACTGAGAAAAGTACGCTTTATTTTTACCGATCTCTACCACTTAACACTGTTCATAGCCCAGGCATGTAATGTGTGATTTTAAAGTTTCTGGAAGGTCTCTTGAACAGAAGCTGAAATACAGAAGCAAATTTACTTTCTTTGTCAAGTAAAGTGTCCTTCATTGTACACCAATCCCTACCACACATACACCATTTATAGGCAAGGCTACCACAGTTGGATTATGAAGTTTCTGGAAAGCCTCTCCAGTAGAAGCTGAGATCCAGAAGACGTGTATTTCCACCAATGAAGTGCCCTTTATTCCACAGCAAACTTAACCAAACTTACAGCACTTACAGCCTGGACAGGCCATGCGTGACATGTGACTTTCCGCGAAATATCTTTAACAGAAACCCATAAGGAGAGTTGTCTTGCTTTCCCAAATAAAGTGCCCTTTATTTTCAAATGAACTGAATGGAATTTATCCTATCTGTAGCCCTACCTGCAAAGTGCAATATGTGAAGCAGACATTCAGATACAGAAGGAAATGTACACTGTTCGCCATTTATTGTAGACTGACCTCAACCCTTCTTACATCATTTAGAGCCACAGCACACAAAGTGTGATGCATGACATTCCAGGAAGATCTCTAGAACAGAAGCCAAAATACAGAAGGAAAATTATTTTGTTCAAGTGAAGTGCCCTTTAATGTTGACTGATCCCTACCAAACTTATGTCATTTCATAGCCAAAGCACAGAAAGTGTGATGTGTGGCTTTTCTGGAAAAACCTCTTGAACTGAAGCAATAACAGAGAAGAAGAGTTATTCCATTCAAGTTAACTGCCCTTCATTTTTTAACCGAAGTCAAACAAATGAACATCATCTGTAGCCCAGGCTTACAAAGTTTGGTGTTTGGCATTTGTTTGAAATCTCTCAAACAGCAGCCCTAGATACAAAACAAGGAGCAATTTATTCACCAAGTAAAGTGACACTGTAGCCAACACCTAGTGGATAAAGTTTCTAGAGAGAGCCACGAACATTCCATTGAAAAATCGCTAACTTAATTTCATGAGATATGCACTCTCCTGGGTTTTTATGCAGCATGTAGTGGCAATTCCTTACCGACGTTTCGGAACAACCTATCGGTCCCATCTTGACTTTTCATGTGGGATCAAGACTTTCATCTTATTAAAAAGATTTCAGAAAAAATATTCATTTGAAACTGCACATCAGGACTGGGCAAGATGAATTAATCAGTTTTCTAACAATTAATTTCTTTCTTCAGTTAATCTGTTAATCCATCACACGCCCTTCATTTCCAACTCAACCCACCATCAACAGAACAGCACAGGCACAACATGTGGGCCTAACATTTTACAAACCTATTTTCTTGGCTTTTCATTACATGAACATCAATTTCTGTTAAGCTAAGCAGGGCTTTCAACTTACACTTGCTGGTCTGGTAGTGACCAAGGGTTACCTCCACACACACGCGCACGCACGCACACACTTACACTACCCTACAGGCTCTTCCCAGATTTATGCTTACTTCCACAATCTCTATTCTCACTGCCTGTGCAGCGTGATGCACTGCATTTGTGTGTCCTTAGAAAAGTAGGAGGGATGTTCTGATATTATTCTGTGCAAATTCAGCAATGTCTGGAAAACGATAAAGTTGTGTTTGAGGGTACAGAGTGTTCTTGAATAATACCGGCAGCACAGCAAGATGCCACACAACACACCAAGAGTACTGATAGTGATACATCCCTCGCTTCCCAAATTACTGTCTGTGGATACTTCCAGTGTCATTACAGTAAACCAGTGCCGTCTGCATACTGTTTGGTGCTTCTTCCTGACTAACAAGGACACTGCATACCACTTAACACCACAAACATACGTTATGATCGACAGTATCAATTGTTCTTTGATTAACAGATGAAGCACAACATGATGTCTCAAACCAATGTTGTTACTTGCTAGGCATGCTACAAGCATTAACCTATACATATGTAAAGAGGAAAGTCCTTAAATGCAAGCCACATATCATTCACTGATTGCAACAGCAGCACAACCACAAACTGCCCATATGCAGTTGATACTACAATTGAACTCAAACATACAACTACATCAAACAGTACTGGCACACTTTAGCTGAAAAATATCCCTCTAGATGCTGATGGTGCTGTTACTGCCAAATGTAATGGCTATAAAATTTTCAGCTCAATTGTAGTAGTAACTCCAAATGGGAAATTTTTCAGTTGTACCACTACTACATTCAGTGAGCGATACGAACTGCAACTGACAATGTGAAAAGAAAGATACAAATTGTGGTGGATGAGTATCAAGCATTCTTGATAAACAGCAATATTTCAAAATGTTACAAACTGCGCACAACTGCCTACTATAAACTCCTTTGGTCAACTGGGACAAAACGGAACAAGTAGTGCCAGTACTGCTTGGCTGTCTTGATGCGTGAAATGTCGGCCTGGTGAACATGAACAATGAAACAATGGATTTATGTGTGCTGACAAAAAGACCTGTCAACAGAAACCAAATTTCTTTAATTAAATTCCATGCCTATAAAATAACTGTGACAAAATGAAGTACACTTAGCACAAATACATAACAATCCACATATAAACTGGTTTGATGTATGATCTAATTAAAGCAAAGAGGTTACACAGTAACAGGGCAGTTACTGCATATGACAACAGTTGGTTGGTTTCCTCTTATTAATATAGCACAACCAGCCAAGGTCCCACATATGTGGTGGAGCAGTGACAGCAAGTGACAAACAGCTGTGACAAAAACAATGGCCCTGCAAAATTAAATACGACCAGAATATTATGTATATACATTTATTTTTTTCCCAACCTCTGTATTTTTCACGCAGATACACTGCGCTTGTAAGTTATGTGTGACCCAGTACTTCTGTTCTGTCCTGCTCTGTTCAGACGTCTAGCACCAGTTCAACCGACCTTTCAGAATATTCTTCAACATGTCAAGTGCTACTGCTTTTGTCCTGTTAGCTCTCTCACGCTAATAGTCATTAGTTTGACAGAACAATGATCAACTTAGCACAACTACACTCAAACTGCAGTTTTATGGGTTACGACACCTCACTAGCCTTCCCATGGCTCAGGCAGTTAGTCACTGGCCTCCACTGTGCAGGCCTGACTTGAACAAAGTTCAGTTCATGTGGAATTTGTAGTGGAGAAGTTGGCACATTGGGACAGGTTTCTGTAACAGTACTTCCACCAATGTGCCATATTTATTCATTCACTCATTCATTCATTCAACTATCCATTCAATCATCCACCCACCCACCAACACAACATGATGTTGGAAACTAAGAGCATCCTTAGCTAACAATTAAAAAAGGACACCCCAATGTCTGGTGGGTGTATTGCAAGGTACCAACACACTCCCTACACCTTCAGGCAAGAAAAGGGACGCAGAATGTTCCCCCAAAATGCTCCCACCCACCAAGCAGGCTACATGGTTGCATAACCCACAACACCACAACATGAATCTTCACAGCTATGAAAAACCTCAAATTTCACACAACTACAAACTACGAAAATTCTACATACTCTTATTTGCATGACAGTGTTGCCATTCTAACTGACATGCACAACAAGTACTTGCACAATCCCCTGCTTTCTGCACACCGTATGTAGGTAGATCATTTAGTGACATTAATCTGTTGGGAGTTTAAATGGAAGTAAGAACACTTGCTAAAATTCTACACAAAAATCAACCTTGCACTGTGCCAGCATACAATACAGGGTGTTTTAACAATTTAAAATAGTGTCTGTTTTCAGGCTGGGGCCACATCATTCGCCGAAATCTTCGACCCTTTGGCAAACAATGCAACTGCTAAAATGTTAGCAGTATGTATTCCAACAATGACACACCCCAAATTCAAAACCAAATCTTATACATTAGACAATGGCCACAGATAATTTTAAGATCAAGACTTTTAGCACTGGCAAATATTCCATTTAGTGCGACTCCTTACAAAATAGTAACTAATGTAAGTGCTATTTCATTACTTACAAAATTAATTAAGATCAGTCTTCCATATAAACACAAGACTTTCAGTACTTTTGAGGGTCTGTGAAATATAAAATGAAGTAATACCTGTAAAAGCAGAGATGGAGGTTGCACAATAAGCTATACACATTCCATGAACCAGTAACAAAAGTAAGTAAATGTTACTAAGTGTAGCACCTGAAGTTTACCTTCACTATGAATAATATCTGCTTAATAATTATATATTATACATTGTACTGAAGTTCATCTTACATTATACAGTTCATATTTCATTAAATTATTCAGTCTGTGGTTCCTAAGTGTTACAAATGTACAAAGTACCGATAATGCAGTACACCTACGACATTCATTCTGTCATACCTTCTGTCTCACTCACACACATTACACAAGAGAAGTGTTTCTTCAATCGTCGCCACTGCATAACAATTCATGTCCTGATAAGCAAATGTAATGTGGCTGAAAGAAGCTTCCATCATCAATGTGACCCTCCCCAAAACTACAAGAAATGCATGCACCCTGCATGAGGATCCTGTAATGTGTATGCCAGTCCCATGCAGAACTTCCCTTCTTTTTCCATGTTCACAAATTTCCCTTCTTCCAAAGCCTGCTGACTCAGCAACATGCAACCCATCAGTACAGCTATACTGTAATAACTCAAATGTATTGCTCCTTACAAGTTTCTGTTGCATGACTCCTGACCTAAAGCCCCATTATTCCACTATCCTCATAACAAAAACAAACACGTTATCTGTACATATGCATCATTCAGCCCACATCACAAGGATCTGTTGAAGGTTGGCACGTAAGTACCAGCAGTTCGCATGTAGTGTTGCCCCTAACAATGTTGTTTCACTGCAACACTGACATCAAAGTGACCAAATACACAATGAACAGTGCCCAGCCTTGTATCCAGAAGCTGGCTCACTTTCAATGTCCAAACTCACAGGTATTTTAATTAACTCTTGTGGGGAAAAAAATTTCTGTGTCCTGTTCTTTGCTCTTGCATTAGAATATTCAGACATGTAACCCACACAGTCTCGGTACAAGTTACATTCTGAAAGAGTTGTAGGAGCGGCCCTCCACTTTTGGACATTCAACTTCTGTACATCATAAATTTTCATCCCTAATCCATCTTTTGTATGGCAAATTTGGATAAACATTTCAAGCCACTGCACAGTGGTGCTGTAAAACTCATTCCTGAACTGTATTTTGTGTCTACTAAACACCAGAAAAGGTAGGTGAGATAACTACAATTTGAGGTGAGAAATAACTTCAGAAAATGTATTTGTGTTGTTCACACGTGTAGGTAGTAAGCCAACTGACAACTCTGACGTTGGTGTGGACAGCTAAGTGTTGATGTTGGCTGACTGTACTGAGGCCATATGTTCTTTGTTGTTGGCTATCCTGGCTACTTAATCTGCTAATGCAAACAGGTGGAAGTTGACTCACATCATCATGGCGACATGTGATTTGTGTGTAGAATGATATGGCCATTGCAGTGTGAAGCAGACACATGATAATGTGTTCAGATTATGTTCTTAAGGTTACCAAAGCCTTCCGAAATGTTTCATTGGCCATTCTTGTGCAGCCATCAGAAGTGTGCAGGATATTCACTTGTGTGATGTCAGCAACTTTAACATTTACCTTTGGTTAAATTCATGCACAAATGTACCATAACTGTTGGTACAACTGTTTTGTTTGTCGCCCGTACAGAGGGACTTTTGACGTATTTGTAAGCAGTGGTAATGAAACCCCCATTATAACATGTAAGTCTATTGCTCGACTTTTGTACATTTTGACCTGCTAAAATGTTTTCAGGAATTATGTACAAAAGTCAGGGACTGCATGTAATATGATTCTTTCCCTCAAGTTGCTACATATTAATTAAATTTCATTATCTATATAACACACAGAATTCAAACTTATGCCTGTCAACTGTGTGATGCCAGTTCACACAATTTTGCATCCTTCACTACACAACCTAAGCATATGGCAGTACAATGAGATGTACTCCTTGTGTCAAGACCCTGCATCTAATTACAGTATAACAATACAAGAAAACTGACAGTTATTAACTGACCTTCTAATTGTACAGTACGTGTAGACTGCACCGGCCAGTGTGGTGACAGGTCACCTCCGATACAGCAGCATCAATCAATCACTGACAGTAATGCTGTGTACTCTCACTTCTCTAAAAACGTAACTGTCATAATGTCTGTGTTCTTGAATAATAATTGTTTTATTTAGACAATATTACTGTGTTATGTCATAACACCACATCAAATTTACAAACAAGGACACCTGTTACACTCGCAACCCATTGCAAACAGTTTCAGCCAATAAGCCACCACTTGAAACACCCCACTGCTAACAGGAACTCATATGTCAATGCAGAGTCTCACTGGATTACTGCTGCATTTCACAGTGCCAAGGCAGTGTACACCCCCCCCCCCCCCCAAATCCCTCTTAATTGGGGGGGGGCGTGTGGGGGGGCAAAAATCCCGC
>Ga0123354_10005268_pt1 | contig 18738 bp, 19 predicted proteins | sample TergutLab28metaG_2_FD_97872 | JGI IMG/M metagenome (GOLD analysis project Ga0123354, IMG submission 97872) | Labiotermes labralis P4 segment gut microbial communities from Petit-Saut dam, French Guiana - Lab288 P4 | ecosystem: Host-associated > Arthropoda: Insects > Digestive system > Gut ...
AGAAAATCGCAGACGGCTGATGCAATACACACATAAAGACACATGCAACAATCAAACGCTTCCACATCCAACCACGCCACTCGGCACACTCACTCACAAGACACCACCGCAACACACCCTAGCCGGAAACTCGTGAACTACAAGCGACTTGCGTGTTATGAGCATTGTCCTGGGACTTTTGGATACACCTTCGTATATTGTGACTATCTCCATGTCCTTGGGATGCTCCTGTAAGTGGATATATGGAAGTAAGTAAATGAATGAATGAATAGGTTTGGTTGATGAAAATAGTGCTCATTGCTGTATAAAATGAGAAGAGAACTTGCCTTAGTGAAACTACCATATTTACTCGAATGCAAGGTGTTTTTTTACTTATGGGGGTTAAAGATGAGGTTGCCTTAAACATGCATATGAAGCACCAAATGGGACCATGTCAAACCATATTGCTCGGAACTGGACCATGTGAAGCAAAACCAAAGCCTGCATAGCGAAGTGGAAACAAAAGTGAGAGCAGAGCATGACAGAAATTAACTGATACAGTCTTTCTTTGGTCTTATCCATTGTCATATTTTTTTAAACACGCACGAGGTTTTGGAAGCTGGCTCTTTTTTTTTTTGTCTTAAGACAAAGAAACACCAAACCTGGTGGTCCCCTTACAACAAGCTAATTTTCAGTCACTGGGCACCATAGAAACTGTAATTTTGTTAAGATTCACACCCAAGATGTGATTAGTCCAAGGGTTAGTAACAGGAAAATAGCTACTGAAATCTTCAAGAATTAAGTAGAAGACTTAAAAATAAAACCTGGACAAATCCATAATTTATAAACCATAAAAAGAACCGTGAACTCAGATTGATCAGACCACATACACAACACAGAACTCAAGAACTTGTATTTAAAATTCATCATGCCCTAGCACCATTTGTGGAGAAAATTGTGGATCTTCTTCATGGACTCAAGTCAGTTTGTAAGCCAAGAAACGTAAACGTATTACTCATTCCATGTGGATCATAATGGCATGGCAGTGAATCTCTCCAGAAGTGATTCTGAAGGGTTTTAAAAAGTGCTGTATATCCACTGGTGGATGAGACTGTTTAGGGTGTGTTGTGGAATGGCAGTAAAGAGGATGGGAATGTTAGGAGTGAGTGTGAGGAAGATGAGGTTACTGACTCTGAAGATGGAGACAGTGGTAGTGGTTGTTGAAGGTATATGGAGAGTGACATGCTGTGTGCATTATGTCTGTGAAATTGATATTAAATTTTTTTGTAGCAGACATTTTGTTTTGGGGGGACATCTTACATTTAGATAAATACATTTTCGCTTAGCAGGCATGTTTTATTTTGGGGGGAGGGTGGGTCATCTTGGAATGGTGTTGTCTCGCATTTGGGTAAATACAGTGAATTATGTGGAAATTACTGAGCAGTTGTCAGGAATATATACTTCTGATTTAAAGGAAATTAAATTTGGTGTACCTCAAGGGTCAGTTCATTGCCTGCACTTCAATGAATTATACATACATGGTCTTCCAATTTATATACAAGGGCAAAGACTGTCCTGTTTGCTGATGATACACATCCCCATATAAAGGCCACAGATGAAGACATTTTAAATCAGAAGATAAACAGTTACGTAGTGGTTGCTATTTGGTGTCATGTAAATGGGTTAGTGATAAATACCTAGAAAACTGTGGCAGTGTCATTTCACACTTGGCAGAAAAACAGTTTTTTAAAATCCTAAATCATATGTAAAAGTAAAGATATTAACTATAAATATGAAACAAAGTTAAGTTCTAGTGGAAGTTATTATGCAATGCAATCCCTTAAAGGTATAACAAGTGTAAATATTTTATGAAGCACATATTTTGCATTCATTTGTTCACTTTTAAGGCATGGCATACTTTTTTGGGGTGGTGGTGAAGAAAGTAAAAAAAAATTGTTGAATTACACAAGCGAGTTACGAGATCAATCTGCAACATAGAAAGAGGAGATACTTCCCGCAGGGTATTGTTTGAGACCTTAAATATATACTCCCAGTGTCTTGTATGTATGTAGTGGAGATTGTGTACTACATGAAAGTGAACATAGGTGGTTTAGAGAAGAACTCAGTTATGCATGATTGTAATACATGTCATAGATTGGCTCTTCAATTGCAGTTTTGTAGAACTGTTATTTAAAAAAAATTTGGTAATATGGGGATTAAATTGCATAATAATTTGCCGAATCATTTAAAAAATCTCGATAACATACAACTTTTTAGAAATAAATTAAAACTTCTTTATTGCAACACTCCTATTCCATATGGGAATATTTTTCATACGAATGTTTATCACAGAAAATGTAACTGTATGTGACAATGTCGCATTTTAAAGAATGGTAGCCTATGTAAATTTGTAGAACTGAAAGATGTTGAAGCTTTGCATGGAGTATCCTGGTGACGATTACGATTATTCATATGAATAGTTGTATATATATTGAGATTGTTGATGTGTCCTATACAGTTTTTGTCAAAAAGGAATAAAAATGTGATCTAATCTAATATAATCTATAAATGGCAATTGTCTTTGGAAATGTCTAATGGACATGGAAGGTAACTTAATGAAACTTAGTACTCATATTTCCAGTATAAATGTCAGAAATAAGGTGCCTCTGATTTCTGATTATTGTTGTTCTTGTTGACCTACCACTGTTTACTTTGTTTAAATAATTATCTTTTTCTTTCTAAATTGTGCTTATGGTTGCATAAGACACGTGGAATTTGTAAGCATGCCCTTCCACTTTTCATGCAGTTTTGCAACATCCAAATTTCCTGTTTCATCATTTCCGGATATTTCTTAATGCTCTGTGTGGCTTGTAAATCACTTTTTATATTCTCAAGAGTAAAAACAAACTTGTGATGAAATAAAAGTTTAAAAGCTTAAAAAATGCTTTCCACCATTCAAACACATTTTTAAACACTTCAGTTAATGAGGGGTACTGATGCCAGCAGTGCATTGTGTAAGTTTTCTGTCTTGTCCTATGTTTGAGAGATGTGTGCACCTGGCATGCATGTTTCTTGTAAGGGTTGTGAAAGTAAAGTTTCAGATAATGGAGAGACACAGTATTCTGTTCATTAACAGTAATTTGGTAAACAAGAAGAAAATTAACCATGGTGTCAAGCTGCTTAGTAAACTTACCTTCTGCTGATAGGATCAAATCATGGTCGAATGTAAGTGGTGTTTGAAAAGTTTTGATGTGGAGATTTTGAATTCAGTTATGGAGGGCACAAGAGTAGCTGAACAGTACTTTAGTGCTGGCCTAGGGTTGTAAATGGAAAGTAGTGAAGAAATTTTTATGATATTACAGGTGGCTGTGCTGATGGGCATTGTGCAGGACTTGACACACAAGTCATACTTTGCCACTTACATCTTTGTGGAGACTCCTATATTTGTACAAGCATTGACAGACTAGTGCTTTGACACTGTAGATGTTATCACAATAGAGAGTTACACATGGCATGAGAAATTCTTGAAACTCAGTCCCATTTTCAATATTTGTGTGTGCTGTGGAAAATATTTGCATTGATGAGTTTCTGACATTGTGGAAAATTGATTCAGGTGGAAATTGTACATCCCTTGGTGGTATCCAGATTTGGCTTTAGAACTTACAAAGTATAAATCAAAATCATACTTCCCTTGGAATTTTGTGGTTTATAGTGGAGATAGCTCAGAAATAGTAGAAGGCTGAAGGCAGAAGAGAGTCTAGAGAGGTGTTAAGATTATTGTACTTGTATACCTTATAGAACATTTACTCCACAAGTGGTATTCACTGTGGATGGAAATCAATAACTCACTGTACTTAGTTGTAATGCTGAAGCCCTTATGAGTGAATGTTGCTAATGCTCTTTGAGATTCAATGGAAAATCTTTTACAGGCTGCTTCAAAAACTACAAGATACAACTGGGAGACACTATAGTACAGCAAGGAAGGGATAGTGTGATTACAAAATTGAAGGGCAAACAAGATGGTGCCATTGTCACCACATTTCATAACAGGGAAATGTTTGGTGTATACATTTGTGAAATTTTGTGTTTTTGTGGGGTGGGTTTGAAGATCACAGCTGCAACCCTGTTTGCTTGGTATGAAGAGAGGTGTCAGATGGTACAGAAACTGATAAAGAGATTGCTGGATGTTAATGTTCCAAAGAGCTGTGCTGTTTGTGGGGTTACCACAACCACATAAGTTATCTGCAGCTTTGAAAGGCAGTAGTTTGCACGTACAGTATGTGCAAGTGTAGAGAGGCCCTCCATGAATCCCCCACCACAGTACTACATAGAGCAGCAGTTAATGGGAAAATCTATACAATATGCAAAAGAGGAGAGCTTCATTTAGAGTGTGGTGTGTTCTAAGTGTGAAAGGAGGAACGTACTGAAAAGTGGACATGGATTTCAAAGGCTCAGTTAAGATAACCACACTATCAGACTTGTGTCTGGCGTGTCTATTTTTCCTTTCTTAAGCAGGTAAAGTAATTTTGTGATTACCGTGGTGTCTGTATGTGTGTACATATGCTTGTGTATGTTTCCCTTTTTTCAGCATTTGAATCAGTTGACCAGTTGTTATGAAATCTGGTGTGAATATTATGGTATTGGAGGCCCTGGAATAATGCTACAACATTTAATGTAGGGTCCAAAACTGATGTAAGGTAATAAATAGATCTTCAAAGAATACACAACTTCCGTTGAAGTAATTTCTTGTGTAATGTAGAACAAAAAGGTAGTGAGAGGTCCACTGATCAAGAATAGTTTTTCTCTCAGACCCAATTTACTAGGTGTTTTTCCACCCATTGATCTGAGAATTGGAACTAGTGCAGGGTTTGAAATATGTTTGTTTTTAATAAAGGACACTGGATATAGTTTAGAAACCAACTAATGATAAGCAACATAATGCCTGTGCATACAGCTTATGTAGCTCTCAGTTGGACAGTGATAGCAAGTGATATCTAACATTTATGTGTGAAATGTAATTATGACTCCACAAATGTAGTTACAGTCAGAAATTTAATGTATTTCTGATAAATTTAACATAGAGTTTGCACTCCAGGACTGAGTTCTTGCTTGATTGGGATGCAGTCATGTGACCCATTTGTGCATATGTATGGCATTCTAACTCATGACCTAAATTGTGTTGTATTAGTGTAACTTATGTAGGATATTTCAGAAGTTTTGTGTATGGTGTCAGCACCATGCAGGGCTTAATATGGCTGAACTGCAATCCATATGTGGTGGTAATTACACTATTGCTGCTGTCACAAAGGTGCATTGTCTTTGTGATGTAATTTGCTGTTTAGCTATGGATTGGGAAAGACTACAAGGAAGTTTCTTATGGCTGGACGAGAAAACATTAAGAAAATTTCATGTTTTGGGGGTATAAGTGCTCTAGAGTGTTACAGGTCATTGAAGGAAAGTTGAGGGACATATGCTTCTTCATATGAAACTGTTCACAGATGGGTGAATGCCATAACAATGGCTGGGAGGAGACAAATAGCACCCTAACAGTGGAGCCCCAACAATGGCAATGGATGAATGCCAAGTGAAACAAGTGAAATCTGTCCTTGAACCTGTGCACAGTATTTCACGCATGGCAGTTGCTACAGAGGTCATTATCTCTCTTACAAGTGTTTATCATACCCTCACCAACAGCTTGGGGAAAAGTTTGTGTAAAATGGATTCCACACGTGCTCATCAGTGCCCAAAGAACCATGCTTGTTCTTGCCACAACTCATCTGCAGCATTGGAGAAATACAGGCAGTGCATTCCTCAGTCACATTTTAATGGTTTACGGGTCAAGGATGTTTTCATTTGACCCACAGCTGACATGACAGAATGCTGATTGGCATGCCCCAACATCACTGAGGAAGACTGCACAGCACATTCAGCTTGCTCTGAAAGTCATGCACATCATGTTTTCCAGCTGAAATTGACTTGTGCTTGACCATCCCATGCCAGTTGGTATAATGGTGAGTGGCTGATATGACTGCCCACTCTTGCAGGATAAGGTGAGGCTGGCTGTTCACCACGAACAACCAGAACTGCTGGAGCATGGTGTCATTTTGCTACTGGAAAGTGCAACACCTCAATTCCATCATGATACGCAAAGTCTGGTGCAGCGTTGGGACAGGGAAGTGTTGACACATTCTCCCTACTCTCCAGGTCTCATCTCATGTGATTATTGGTTGTTTGCATGCGTGAAAGAACATTGTCGTGGAAAACGATTTGAATTGGAGGATATCAATGCTGCTATCACTGCCTCTTTACACCATCTGAGCAAGGACAATTACAGAGCTGCAATTGATCATTTACCACGTAGATGGGAAGAGTGTGTGGACAGTTCTGGTGATTACATTGAGTAGAAGAGATATGTGCAGACATTCAGGAATATCAGTTTTATTGTTATCTTGTATTTTGTTATTGCAAGAAAATCGTACCCAATATTTCTGAAGTGGCCCATGTACGTTTCCTAAATATACCATTAGCAACCCAATATTTCTAGGACTGCATGGGTGTGCATCACAAAACTAGGGTTTGTTGCTGCAATTCAGAAATTCCGTTAAGAGAATTCGGTATTTAATTTGAAAGACTTCCTTTGATACTCAAAATTCAAGTAGGCTTAAATGATACCTGAAATTTGCATCATCACATTACAGCGTTACAAATCCCAACAGTTTAATGTCAGTTATGAGAATATTGAATTATGCACAGACCAGTATTATTATAAATGTATTACAGAATGTTTAACCTTTAAACATTGTGAGTTTGCATACATGCACAAAAAACACTGCTAGAAATTTATTTTATTTATTTAGGAAACAAGGAATCCAGCATTTTTAAAACATGCTGCTTAATCTCTTCTGTTTTCTACAAAATGCTGTAATTTTATGTTTTGCTGTTCAAATAATACATTTTTCATAAACCATGCAGTACAGTTTGAATATGAACATGGTAGTTGTTCCAGATGTGAAGTGTATGATAACGAATGTGCGTTTGATGTTGTGCATATAGTGACCACTGTGCTTGAAACATTTGTATGTGATGAAATGAAATAGTTAAGTGCCAACAACCTTTTGTCACATGGGATTATAAATGGCCTATTGCTATATGTGGAATGGCCTTTCAAATCTGCACTATGGCCATTAAGGCTCACCATTTTAATAGGCTGTTTGCTCATGCACAAAGAAACTATACATTCTTGGTAAACAGCAACCAAATTAATGATATTTTAGGTTCTTATGGCCATGAGTATGAAAACTATAATCTTGTGAGACGTGAAGCTCTGTAGTTCAATGGTGAGGTGCCGATATTTTGGAGGAATCTGTTGCCTCCATTCTGAGGATGGAAGAGTTAGTACCTGTCTACGGACTATTCAGTGTCACATCCCAGAAGACCATAATCTTCAGCTACCACTAGCTAACCAAACGATACAGAAAGGTTACCTCTGTGACATTTGTGAATGATAAGTGAAAGTAAGATGCTAGGTTTAAGTTGGAAATTGTTGCAGGTGATGTATGTGGCTGCCACTTATGGACCTGTCTTGAATTTTAGCCAGATTTTCTCGCAAGGGTTAATTTAGTTACAGAATTCAAGTCATGTTACAGCTGTGAGATCCACATTTAATTGCAGGTGATTTAAGTAGCACTGATGCAGGTTGATAAAGATGAGTGTTTGTGAACTGCGAACAAAAGGTATTCATCTTTGTACTATACACTTGTGTAACAAAGATATCTTGCAAACATATGTAATGATTTGTTTCAGGGGCTGTTATTACTCATGCCAATATACATGCCCAGATATCTTCCCTTGTTGAGGCCTGGGGCTGGACAGAAAAGGACATTGTACTTCATGCATTACCACTTCATCATATACATGGGATTGTGAATGTTCTCATGTGTCCTCTTGCAGTTGGTGGCAGGTATTCCAATGTTCTGGAGAGTCATGTAACCAAATATGAATACCATATATGGCAGTGTATAATACGTATTTAAATAATCCATGACCATACATTTGTTGGTTTCTTTGCCATATTTAATGATAAGTTTGTGTCAAGTAGCATTTTTTATGTACTGGTAATTTAATTATGGCAGTAGTTCAATATAATGGCTTTATATGAAACGTAAAGATGTTCATTCTGATGGGTACTTGTAATATCCAGAATCGGTTGAAATAATTGACATAATCTTTAACCTTTATTTTAATCGTTTGCCTATATGGTATGATTATAAGAAATCATCCATGAGCTGTGCTTTACTATGTAGTCCTGAGTCCATTGATACTTTGAACACATCTGTCAGCTGATGTAGTTAACCATTAAATGGCAGGCTTTAAATTGCAGTAACTTGATCTGTGCTATGATGTTTCTTGGCTGGGTATTTTAGTGCTTTATGAGAAATGTGAATATTAATTGTATTTTAACTGAATAAGATAAAATTATGATATAAATATCATTTTGGAGAAAATACAACTGTGCAGCATGTGTTAAAAATGCAGTAAATATCCTTGTTGCCTAAATATATAACAAGTTTTAAATTCCTTTTACTCACATTTTGGTTGGTTATTATGTTGGACTGCAAGAAGGAAAATGGGGGAAATCCCTGTATCTGGCATGGGATAAAAAAAAAGGCATTTTAGTTTGAGTCTTCAGTTTTGCATAGGGAGGTTGTACTTCGTGTTTTGTTGCTGTTCCTTACATTCTATGAAGCCAGCTCTGTTCATACATAATCCCACATTACACATGTGGCACTTCACTGTTACCTCTCATGTTATGCCTCTAGCCTAACACAAGCAGCATCACAGTTGTTTTAATGGAACAGGCCAGTGCTTATTGCCACTGGAGTTCATTCTTCCGATACTGCTTGCAGTACTTGCTGGTTTCTGTGATGGCCTCTGTGATATTTTCATCCAACCACATGCAGAAATAACATAGCTATTCAGAAGAGGCAGATCTAACAGATGAAGTAACAGTTTTTTTGCCCACTTCCACATATCTGAACTAATGGAGTAGCTGTTGAGCTCCCTGTCTCACAGCAAGTTTGTTTCATAACATTCCCTTTTTCATCACAGAAATAACCTTGTGCTGGTTCGTCGCAAATGTTCATCAACATGTGAATAACTCTGTTGTCCGTCCACAGTATTACCATCAAGTTAGCTCTGGTTATTTGAATCTCACACCATTTCAGTTTTAATTTCTTTGTCCCTAGGTTCTGAGGCATGCCCTTTGTATTTGGTGTGACTATCCCACAACAGTTAATTTTTTTCTTTGCAAAATCATCATCTAAGTCAGAGGATGAGAGTAAATTGTCCATGTTCAGTTTGTGATCACGTCCTTTTACTTTCTTATCAGGTCTGTCACTGTGGCATATGTTGCTGCCAAATGTGCCCTGAGTTGGCATTCCTTCCCCAAGCACACTTTTCATGTCCTAAGTGTATCCATTGGTCTCACCTATTTTTATATTTTTATACTGAAACAGTTGTGTTTCTTAATAATATGTTCGAAAAGTTCCCTCCCTTTGATGAGAAGAGTGATGTTCTGTACTGCCAGATGTTTTTACCAGTTGCAGTTTTATAGTCACAAATCTTGTTTGTTGATTTTTAAGTAACTGATGTGAGTAGTGTGAACTCTCACGATGTGCTGGTGTGATGTGGCATGAGTCACAGACCACCAGTCATATTTTAGTTTGCCTGTACATTTGTGTCATCTCAGTGTGCTCATAAATTTGAGATTTCTATGCTGTATGCAACAGGCATGAATTGTCTTTCGTGGTTTGTGAATGTAAATACTGTGCTACACAAGCCCTTTTTATTGTGATAATACTGTATAGGTTGCTGTACAGTGTAACAAGAGGGTTTTTAGTGTGGAAGCCTGCATAAGGTGGGAAATCCTATAAAAATATTCATTCAGTCATTCATTCTGTAGTTGTCTTCTGACAGGTCCATAGCCTCTACTGAAGGGAGTCTTTCACAGAGTGTGATCTGATGCTTCCTTCAATTTCCAGTATCCTGTCTTTTCCGTAAGGTCATCCAGTAGCTGTTTACATCTTCTTCCTCATCTTTCCATCACTTCTGTCCTTCCCTCTGTATTTCCTTCACTAACATGTTTTAAAAGGTCGTTCATAGGCAAGATATGACCAATTCAGTTAGCGTTCTTCCTTTGTATGTAATTTATGTAGGATGTTCCTGTCCTCCATGACTGTATATAATATTTCAGTTCTCATGTGATCAGTCCATCTACTTCCCAGAGTGTCCAAATTTCAGTACCATTCAAAGCTGTGCTCCACTTCACTAGTGTCTTCCTGGAATTTAATTCTGATTTGTTGATGGAGAGAGTCGTCTTTTTATTGAACGCTGCTTTTGCCATGGCAATCCTGGATTTAATTTTGCATGTACATCATGAGAAGAATAATCAGACCCGTGTTCTTTATGAAACAAATTCGGGAAGGTACAGAGGGCAAATTTTCACACTATCTTTTGAAAATTTAAGTGTTGAGGGGAGGGAGTACTGGCATTTTCAGTAATTTTTTGGCACTACACATACAGCTAACCATTCATTTGCTGCCTTTGTAAAATTTTTGGACACCAAATAGTTAGTCATCCTTTGCAGCATGCTAGGTCTCCCAGTCTGACAGTGTGTCTGTGGTCTGTGGGTAAGTTTGAAAAGACAGTGCATACAAGACCCCCCCCCCCCCACCTACAAACCGCGCATACCCACAAAAACGCACAACACTCTTAAAGAAATTGTCAGGGATGCAGTGTCAGGAATTTCTAGACAAGAAATTCAGGTAATTCTCTGTAATTTATTCACCAGGTGTCCAAGGATGTCTTGAGAGTTGAAAGATTTCATTTTGAATGCCTGCTCTGATATGCAGGAAGTTACACAATAAAGATTGTTAATGCAGGTTTATGAGTGAGGTTTTAGATTCTACAAGTAGGTTCTGCTTTCAGCAGGGCCATGCCAGGTTGTTGCTTGCCTATCACGTCAGAGGCCTGAGTTCATTTACATGCCAGTGTGGGATATGTGATAGACAGTGTGGCAGTGGAATGGGTTTTGTCTTAGTACTTTGGTTTGTATCCTGTAGGTATCATTCCCCAGATACTTGGTACTCCTTCATTCGATCACAAAAAGTTTTTTTATTTTATTTCTTTATTTTTATTTTATGTGGGACTAAGTAGGGCTGAGCACTGCAGAAGGGGCAGTGATGTTGTTTGCTCTGCAGCAGTGATACCATTCACTATGGTGAGCATTCCTGGGATTAAAAAAAATCATGTGCACTTTGATGGGTTTGTAGATTCTGTGAGTAAGTTATGCTTTAAGCTGGACACTTTGTATCACTGACACTACATAGTCTTTGTGATTGAGATTTGTTGATACATAACACATATTTTATATATATTAGTTATTATTTCAAATATTCATAAGTGTAATGTATAATGTAGTATGATATGATATAAATTATATGCAGTTTATATAGTATTCCAAACAGCTTTTGAAGATTACTTGTGTTTATCATAGTGTAAACTTTTTATGCTATTATGATTAATGCACCATAGTTGTACTTGCCACTTGATTTTCTTTGCCAAATCAGTTACATTAAAATGTAGCAGCAAATGTTTATTTTTAAACAAATGCAGTTTTTGGATTATTATTGAGTGGTATTGATTCCGTCCCCCTCAAGTGTGGCAGATTCTTTGCACTTTTGTGTATAAAGGGGCGATGTTACTGATTGACTGTATTTTAAAGTTATACATGCTGTGCATTAGATTCATATTAGCTATTTTATCTGCCCAACCCTGTAGTGAGCAAAATGTGCATTAAAGGGTTAATTGGATAACATAGCTAATATGACTGTATGTGTTTTATCTTCTTAATGATTCTCCAAATTTTAGTAGAATTTTGAATTACGATAAAAGTTGTACAACAGGTTTTATGTCATCCATGTTTCTTTGTTACAACTACTAAATTGTTTGAGAGTAGTGTCAGGTCTTATGCTTGTTACATCATTGAAAAATTTTGTATATCACACACACACACATATTACGTCACATCCTATGCATGCACCTGTTTCATTAACACTTTAGTGATGTATTTTAAATGGCCCATCCCAAACTGTGTACTGAGTATTTGTCTTTGCTAGCTGACAAGGCTGCTGCTGAACCAAAAGATTTCTGTCAAGTGAGCACTATCACTAGTGGTTCTAAGTGGTAGCCCTTTAGCAGCTGTGAGTAAGCTTGGAGGGTTAAGGTTTAAGTGTACAGCGTGATGTACCATTAATGAAATATCAAGAAGAATAATGTTTGTAATTCTGTGCGTCATGACTTCATTGTTCATGAACAGGAGTATTTGTGGCCTTGAATATAGTTGCTGTCCTTGTCACTATTATAGTATATTTTGGCTAATGTTTTAAAGAAGGAGTAGTACTTGAACTGAGTAATGAAAATTAACTCACAGTTAAAAAGAGAGGATTTGGGAATGAGGATATGAGTAATTCCCAAAAATTATATTGGAATGCTTGAATGTCTTTTTAACAGCTGTGGCTAACATAATAACAAGAGTGTGCAGCAAATTTTATAATAAATACAGGTGTTTTGTATTAGAGCTGCAGGAGGAAGTGGGCAGTACAGAAGTAGGACACAGAAAAGTTACGTATATATGTACTGCCAACTGTAGATTTTATTTGTAGTAACTGAAGGTGGAGACTTTGAGATTTGAACACTTGTCAGAGAGTACATATTTCTACAGTTGCATTGTGTTGGTAGTGATAATTCTAAAATGTAATCATGTGTGATTGTGTGGATTTTTTAGGTGTGTTATGCTTCCAAAATTTGAGGCTGCTCGTGTGTGGAGTTACCTTTTAGCGATCAACATGCCAGCAAATGAACGAGTGAACATGTTCATGGCAGTTCCAACTATGTACATGAAATTAGTAGAAGAATATGATAATATTTTTACCAAGAATTCACGCATGCAAGAGTACATACGAACAGTATGTACACATAAAATAAGGTTAGTATGTTTATACTTATGTAACCTGTACCTGAAAATTTAACTGGAAGTAGCTTACAAACTTTGGCGACTCCCATCTTCTTTCTTGTTTCTTGCATATTTTTTCCACCCCTCTGACCTGCCCAGTTGTTTATCATTTCTCTCCTTAAACCTGTCATCCCCCCTTTTTTGTTATGTTTATCCTGTTTATGCTTGTGTTTGCTTCCCTTTTGCAGTATTTATTTCCCATCCCAGTAATTGTTATTCTCCCACTTCCTCCTCCTCCTTTATGTTAAAAAGAAATTCCTCACCTCCACCCCCTACCTTCCTTTCTTTTGTCCTATCCACACCTTTGCCACTTTATTTCCTGTCACATATATCTTTCCTTGTCCCTTTTGTTTGTCCTTGCCCCATTATCCTGCCTCTCTTTTTTTTTACTGTCATGTATTTCAAGCACATGTCTCTGGCTGTTGGGCAGTTACTGCCGTATATTGCCTAGTAGTAACAGAGTTGCATTCAAGCATTACACCTAATACTTGCACTGTAGTTGAGCATAATGGCAGTGGCCTATAAGGTATGCTTGAATGGTTGATTCTGCCAGTATCATGTTTGACATACACTCTGGTATTATATGTAGAACTGTGACAAAATTGTTGGGAGCAGTCAGAAAATAATGCCTCCTGTTTTTTTAATCGAATGCTGTTTTTAAGTTGGACATATGGTGATTTCATAGATCTACGCCCTAACTGAAGGCATAGTAATTTTTAACATACTTTCTGTCTTTGTTAACACTTCTTCTATCTTTGAACAAGAGCTTGTACTCACACCTGCAAACATTTCCCTCCCTTTTCTGCAGCTGCAATCATACAGTGTTCTGTAGGGCATCATTTTTTTAAAGGATCAAGCAGTTGATAATCTGATGGTGCAAGGTCAGGCCTGTAGAATGAATGTGGCAACACTGTCTGTCCATAGTTTGTGATGACCTTTGTGATGCAGAGACTTGTGTCCAGCCTACTGTTGCCATGGAGGAGGAACCTTTCAGACATTTATCTTGTGGTTTGAACTTGAGGGCAAGGATTCAGACTTCTTAAGGTTTGAGTACAGTGGTCGGAGTTCATCGTTGTCCTCCAAGGCAAGAAGTTCATAACAACAACACATCTGTCATCCTAAAACACACGTACCATTATTTTTCCAGCTGTAGTGTACTCTTGAATTTCTTCATCCTTAGGAATGTTGTTTGGTCATTCCATTGATTGCTGCTTGGGTCCAGGTTCCAAGTGGTGGACTCTGGTTTCATCCCACATGACAGTCTGTGACAGGAAGCCCTCACCTCCAGCATCATATTGGTGCCAAAAAAAAGCGGCAGTTGCTTGCATTGTTTGTAATTGTCTTGTCTCTTTCAATGCATCTGTCAGCATGAGTGGCACTGAAGGAGTGTAGACCTTGGAATAGCCATGCTTTTAACTTACTCCCATTATACTGCCTTTTCCAGTAGGTAGTGTATAGCATAATTCATCAGTTGCAACATGATGTTTACTGCATATCAGTTCATCAACCTGGCAGATGTGAAGCATCATCGCAGTGCAGGTTCAGCCACTCTGATATGTCTGTCATGAAGTGCTGCTGCTCCTGTTTCAGCTTCTGTAATCCCTGTTATCCATCATACAGTACTTGTTCTGAAGTGTCCTTGGACCAGAGTATCTACTTTCGTTTCAATAAACCATTCCACACTCTGTGCCTTCTCGTGCGAGTTTATGGCATAGAGCTGATACGTCGTACATACTCACACATATGTATGCAGTGTAGTAGCAAACAAGAGTACTGTCAACTACCAGGTATGCAGTGAAGCTTTGCTGCAGTCTGTCTCAAGTGATACAAAACACAATGTCTTCATTTTCATAAAGTTTTTATTCACAAGTAAAGTTTAAAGATAGTTGTCTGTACATCCTGTATAATTCTCGGGTATGTAATGGACACTCTTGTTTTGCATCTATTTTTAAATTTTGCAGAGGACATCCCATTGTGTTATTACACCAAAAGAAAACGGATCGTTTCAGGTTTCATTCAAAAACAACGATATATGCCTTTATTTTTATTTTCACCTTGACAGCATGGTTCGGTCAATTGACCATCATCAGGTCATCTATACAAAACTTAGCATCAGGTGTATGTAGTGCAGATAGCATACATTGTAATGTGGGATCCCATAAAACTTACAAACTGTATTAAAATAATATAAAATGACTGGTTTTTAGCCTGTGATCTATCAAAATGTTGTGTAATGCTGTGCAATTGTCAGATGCTGGAACAAAATTGAATATTTATTATAAATTTAAAAGCTTTCCTTTTCTGAGTTGATGATATTAAAAATATATGTTTGTTATTTGCAGTCACAAGATTTTGCACATGATGTAAAGCAGGGGGTTGTGACTTTTTTGTTGTATACACATATTTACGGCTGGTAAATGTAGTATTCTTAGTCTCTGTTTTGTGTTTGTATTTATGTCAGTGGGTGTCTTATTCACATCAGTGTAATCTGTAATTTGTGTGTACCAAGGTAGTAACCATTAGTTTTGCGATGTATCGTAGGCTTGGCATATGCGTGTGTGCATATGGCATTTCAAAGTTGCAGCCTTCCAGTGTTTTTAATTTTTCATGCCATTGAACCTCCAGCCAGTAACATGGAAAAATGGGCAGCCCATTTTTGTGAACTCAGAACATGGATCATTCCAGCTGAAATATAATTCACTGATACTTGAACATGATTAATTTTCTCTCTCTCTCTGTCTCTATCTGCTGCACTCAACATTTACTGTCCATTTTTAAAAGGGTAATTAAAGTGCCATGTAGCACACAAGAAAAGCGTGAGTACATGACAGAGGATGACTGCTGTGCTTGTGACCTGTTTGGCAACTTATTTAAGCAGTTGCCCACTCTTTGTCACAAGTGTCTTCAGGAGGAGGGAGAGTGGAAGTGGACAGGACTAGTGACTCATTACAAAATGGCACTGATGTTTTACTAAAACTCCTGGGATGGCTTCGAGTCCACAAAAAGGGAATGGGGTTATTTTAAATGTACATATGTTAGAAAGTATCCAAAATGTATTTTTAAAAATTGAGGAGGAGTGATAGAGAAATCACTTAAGTATCATTTGTCCATGTCAGTCACATGGCTAATCAGCACACTTTCTTTGACCATTGGACATATTTCTGTTTGCACTCATAAACAAGAGGTATTAGGCTGAGCAACAAGCCACGCATATACTACGCCCATCTCTGCTTGGTATGTGGTACATCTGGGGCCTCTTACAGTGTCTTGAGTGAACCAAAAGGGTGGTAGTCTGAAGGAATGAGGTCTGTTCAGAGGATGCTCTAAAACTGCAAACTTAGGTTAGTGAAGCGTTTCAACCGTGTGGCTGCAGAGTGTGGGTAATGCAGCAACACTGCAACTGCCCACCATAATATTTGGCATTTGCTGTGAATTGCTGGCTTCAGTATGTCTTGCAGCATGTGACAGTAATGAGCACTCTTTACTGTTGAGCCCTTCTCTACATAATATTCCACTGTCATCCCCTGTGCATCCCAGAAAAGTGTAAGCATTGCGTTTCCTGGTATTCCTTGTGTCCTGACCATCATCGTGACAAGCGGTGAGGTGTTTCCATTTCAAACTTTGGTGTTTGCTCTCCAGCTGAAAGTCCTAGATCCATGTTTTGTTTCCAGTAGTGATGAATCTTAAGAAGGCATCACTGTGGTCACAATACTGATTCAGAAGTTACTGACAGACTTCCAAATGGTGACATTTGTGTTTTTCAGTAAGCTGTTTCAGAGCATGCCATGCATAGACCTTACAAAAGCCTAAGTTTATTGTGGGTGATTTCATGGGCAGAAACATGACTAATATGCAGATGGGCTGCTACCTCGTCGCTGGGTACGTGCCTAGTTGCCCAAACCACATCACAGACATGTTCAGAAGTGTCCACAATATGGGATGTGGTTGGGAAGCGTGATTATTCATGGATGACACTTGTGTGAACGTCTCTGATATTCTCATTACAACCGTACAAGCTTTGTTGATGCAAAACATTGCTTTCAAATTGTGCTGGCAGTTGATTATAGATTTCTGCCTGTGATACACATTCAGCCCACAAATAATGGATCACATCATCCTCTAGTTGGTGTATACAGAAATGGGATTTGGCCATGTTAACAGTGGCATAACACACCAGCAACTGATGAGAATAATTTGAAGCTGAGTCACAACTACAACAAACAGCACTTACATATGCATGTGCAAGCAACTGTGCAGCCAACAGACTAAAGAGTTTAAAAAATGATTGTTGGTACTCTTTGACCCTTGTATAAAATAAATGTAATGGGATGGCATTTCTCCACATTCCACCTCACTTTTAAGTACTGTCAACAAATCATATCCGCATGTTGCTTTCAGGTATCATGTATATTGGATTCATTATTTAATTTCCTTTTCCTGAGTGTATCTGAAAGGATGCATACCTGTCTTGTTTGTGAGTGACCATGATATATTGACTTGAAGGACGAAGACATTGAATGACCCCCACAAATTGTGCTGTGTTTAAGACATTTGTTTTCTGTTTTACTAGACTAATGGTGAGTGGTTCATCTCCTCTGCCATCTCCACTGTTTCAACGATGGGAGGAAATCACTGGACACAGGCTTCTAGAGAGGTATGGAATGACAGAAACTGGAATGGTTCTTTCCAATCCCCTTAAAGGTGTTCGAAATCCAGGTGAGAACCACAGAATTATGCATGAAGATAGCGTTCAGTAATGCAACAGTCCTGCCAATACCACCGTTTTTTCCTTGATATACTCCAGCCCTATTAGTATGCTGAACTGCGTATGATGTTAACAGTGTTGTTTTCAGTTTGGGCAGCAGACTTGAAACATCGCTATTATTCATTGTGTCATTGTATTACACAGTATTGGATCTCTTGATTATTTGTTACATACAGTATTTCAGAACTTATTGGTTATGGAATGCATAACTTAAACCTTTAATAAAAGGCTGAAACAAGAAAAAATGATAGTAATAATGCTTGTGGTTGTGGTGGTGGTAGGAAAGAAATATAGGGTTGGGCAATGAAATGGAAAAAAAGTAAGGGGAGGTTGGCTCACTGTAGTAGAGTGGGGAGGTGGGGAACTAACCTCTCCCCTTCTGTAGCTCCTACCATTTAGTAGCAATGCAGCAGTGGATGGGTGAGGAGCGTGCTTTTGCTGTTAAGGCTTATTATCAAAATGGAGGGAGTTTGGTGTGGGCTCAGCGCACGTTCCGCACTCATTTCACTGTTCCGCATAACTGACCGGTTCCATCATACCATGAGATAAACACATGGGTATAAAACTTTGAGGTGAGTGGATCAACATCTAAAAAAAAATAGGTGGCAGTCAAAAAACTGTGCGAACTTCAGAGAATATTGAGAGAGTTAGAGAGGCGTTTGAGAGAAGTCTGCGCCAATCTGCCGTGTGACACGCAACCATTCTTGGAATAACTCCAAGGTCCGTGCGAAGAATTCTTCACAATGATCTTCACTACCACCCGTACAAGATCCAGATCATTCAGGCTCTGAATACTCATGATTATGGGGCTCGAGTACGCTTTTGTCAGGAAATGCTGGACCTAATCGGCGAAGACAAAGACCTTGTGAATAACATTTGGGTGAGTGATGAAGCACATTTTCATGTAAGTGGATTTGTAAAC
>Ga0123354_10005269_pt1 | contig 18738 bp, 7 predicted proteins | sample TergutLab28metaG_2_FD_97872 | JGI IMG/M metagenome (GOLD analysis project Ga0123354, IMG submission 97872) | Labiotermes labralis P4 segment gut microbial communities from Petit-Saut dam, French Guiana - Lab288 P4 | ecosystem: Host-associated > Arthropoda: Insects > Digestive system > Gut ...
ATTTTTTTTTGTTTGTTTTTTTGTTTACGGCTTTGCTTGGTTGGGGGGGTGGTTTTTGGAAAATGGAAGAGTTGGGGGGGGGGGGAGGAGGGAAGGGGGATTATGATATGAAAACATTTTGAATTTTTCTGCAATTTTTTTAATGTAATTCTTTCATTAACGAGAGAATTCACTAAAATATTATTGTGCACGTTCTTAGTTCTTCATGTAAAGTGGCTGTTATTTTGTCCAATTTGGATACATCTAGATTTTCTCGAAGGATTTCAATAGTTGTCCGCAATAAAAAAAAATTTCAAAGGAAATCCGTCCGTTGCGAGCCAAATTGTTCCTTGTGGGTGAACGGATGGATAAACATACATGGCGAAGCTAACGGCCGCTTTTCACAGTTTCACGAACGCGTATATGTAATTTGACTCATTAGTGGCCGTTCATTAAGAGATTTTATTGCCTACAGTCTCATGTAGGTTGGGGTCTGTGGACATTATGATTTTTGAATATTCATAATAACAAATCGCTCAATTTATTGTTGCCACACAGTGCCCTCCCTCACCTGCAGTTTATAGATGTAGATTTTGAAGCTAATTACTGCTAGTATGCCTGCTGCAGATCCTTGTCTAACAAATGTGGCCAGCACTTTCACTTGCTCAGTTTACCGTAGCCACACAATATTTGTGCTCACCTACAGCTTGTGGTTTCGGACTTAGAAGTTACTCGCTGTTAAGTTAGTTTGCCTGCCGCATAGACTATCTTCCGCATGTGGCTGAAGTCTTTACGCCGAAGGCAAATTCATACCATCAACAGCAGTTCGCTCCAGCTGCCTGAAGCCACATATTTCAATTTCTTTTCGAAATATACACTCCCATGTACGTGTATTCAGTGATGATGCGTTGTGCCCTGGAAATTACTGTATATGTGTATATAGATATACACGTCGCATTTAGGCTACACACCAAATGTATATAAGAGAAGTACTATGAAGCCATCTTTGCTTTATGGGTTTTAGAATTACGCGCATATGTAGCTTAATTATTATCAGTCTTAGAAAAGGACCTTTGTCTAACTTTCATATGTGTATGAAGTGAAATACTTTCCTATGCTGTGCTCCCGACTTCTGAAAGAGCATTTCTTTTTGGAAAGTTCCTACGATTCTTCCTTTTGTCCTTCCGTTAAAAAACAACACGCAGAGGAAGATGAGTGTGGAGGATGCGTAGAGTGATTCGGACAGGGGAAGACCGATTTACTTGGAGAGAAACCTCTTCCACTGCTACTTCGTCTACCACAAAACTCACATGGACTGGCCTGTGATCGAACCCGGCTGTCAGCTCTGAGGTCAGCAACTAACTCTTATCCATGGCAAGCCTATGCTCACTCACGCACATACACACACACACACACATATATATATATATATGTGTGTGTTTTAATTACTTCATTTCCTAGTAATGTTAAAAGGGAGAAATTCTAGACTGATTGTGAGAATATGAAGCACGTGGATATATTGTGTGGCAAAATGCAAATTTTTTTAACGTAACCGCAGCTGACGCAGGCTTACTGCTTGCTGGACTAACCCTGCACAGAGCAAAGCGACTCGCTAATGATGATTATCGGAGTTACTTTCGCAACAGGAGTACCACACTGTTCATACCAGCTCTGGCATTTGCATTCTCATGAGACATAAAACACCGGGCTTCTTTCATAGGGAATATACTTATACAACCAGAGCATGAATATGACCACTCACCGTAACGTATGACTGATCTTAGTGGCACTTCGAGTCCTTCAACGCCACTGCGTGTTACTTAGGCACAGAAACAAGTTTGCCTGTCTGTGTTATTTGAATTTCCTCCTCGCGACCGGAGGACCCTAACACACACCGGCATTTTAATCCGAATCTCAAGAAACTGTAAAGGTCGTAAAAATACTTGGGTTTTGTCATGTTGTGGTGTGAGTCATGCGATAGCGGATAGCCTCTTGCGCGGTCACCAAATTCTCGGTGGTGTTTCTGCCTCCGTCTACACTGAATGTGAAAGCAGAATATTCTTCCGAAACTTTTGGTATTCACTTGGCAGACCACACGGTGTCGGCACCCACAAGATGACAGTAAGAACCTCGCGGTCGTATAAACTTTAAATTTCGTACATCTTCCTGTCCCTCGTGTTCCATGTAGGGCTGTCTGGCGGACATCTGCTAACACGTCCACATCGAAGGTCGCGGTACAGAGTGCATTATTTATATTTCGTGTTCGGTGGGTCCCGAGTATAAATCTCGACCCGGAGGTTTCCTTAGACTAGCCAGATAACGACGAGACAGTGCCTCAAACAAGGCCAGGGCCGTTGCGTTCCACGTAACTCCCAATTGTTAATTCTCTAATCATCTTTTCATTCGACTCTGTACTATACTCTGAGCGACGGAGAGTATTGTTGTATACAGCCCTCGAGTACCCAGAAGCAGGTGCATTTCTTAACTACCTGAGATTACTTCAGCCTCTGTTAACTTCTCAGCAGAATTCTGTACCATGGATTTAGCTATATACGTATTTATTTATATTTATGTTTAGGGTCTACTTGCCACGTTAACGTCGTGTGACGAGCTGCCATATTTTTCACTCGCTACTCAACGCACCCTTTCTTTTTTCTTTTTTAATTCTCAAGGAAAGCCAAGCACTAGCTGTATTATTCAGTCACACCAACTGGCTGTGCTCTGTCGAATTGTATGCTTGAAGCTGAACTGTTTCTTCAGACTTTTTATCTCTCTCTCTCTCTCTCTTTTCAATTACAAAAACTATTTCTTCTCTCTCAGCGTGGACCCCACAGAGAAGACAGTCTCTTTCAACCTGTCTCATAACCATGAAAATTGGGATGTGACTCACTTGCTGTCTTACATACGGATATTGTATACAGGGAGATGTACTAACTGTGGTGTTGTTGGCCTCCTAGCCTTGCCAGGAAAGAGAAAAGTATTAGCCCTTCCAGAGAATCGAAACGGTTACATCGACTGAGCTATCATGACTCAAATATCTCCGTACATACTCCATGATATCCGGCGCTAATAGTTCTGACACCTCAGTTCACCCACAGTTCTGAGATGATTAGCCCATGTCTACATTCAGCAAAAAGACAGATCTGCCAATAGTGCCAGCAGGTGAGGACAGACCCTGTGTTACAGCTGCACCAAATCGCCAGCAGCCGACGTTGCTGGACGCGAGCCAGGTCAGTACCAGTCTTGTCCACAAAGGGGGCAAGTTTTTAGCACTGAATAGGTAGCAGATGCTGCACGTTGTCGCACAGAACTGGACATGTATGAGCGTAGACGACAGAACATGCACTGTCTGCAGGTGTGGTCTGAAGTGAATTTTATCAAACTACTCTCACACTTGGTCCTTCTAACCAATTGTGGTAAAGAGCCCTACTGTTACTAGAAGTGACCTGCAGAGCGTCTTGCGTAGCAGTGAGTATTAAGAGGCTTGACTAGCATTTTGGACACTACTGATCGCTTTGGGAGTTTTATACTGAAACACTTCATGCTTAAAAATAATACACCATCGTAGAATCCTTTCAAAAGCAATCCCATTACAGGCCTGAACAGGCCCTGAGGGTTCCAGGAGTATGAGGCTACAAGATTTCAAGACAATCGGCACGTGAAGGTCGTAAGGTCAGCCCTACGCAGCGGTCGTCTGTACCCCCCAGGAAATATTCCTGGTACTCATTTCTGTTAGGGGTTGAGTCAACCCCACGGCCATAGTGCTGCTGGAAGGACTATGTCAATGAAAAATTCTAGTGACACTATTGGGAATCAAACCCGCGAACTTCCGGCTTGCAGCGCATGCCTCAACGAACTGCGCCACCGCGTACCCCAGGATACTTTAAGTTTGAAGTAATAATTAAATTTGAATATTTATTTCGCCTGCGATATCCACATTGTAATTCCATATTTTAAAAACAAATATTTGCAAATTCAGACCTTTCACAGCTTAAAATTTCTGGGGTCACTTACATTTTCTTTAGACTAATTTTTCTTAAGTCTTGAGGTAGGTTTATAATAGATCATATCCGTGTACTTGCCCGTATTTTTTACCCCTCTGCACACAATCGACGAATGTTTATAAATTTGACATTCAGAGGACCGTGCATCATGATATATTCTTATAATAAAACCAACGGGATGCACTGATTTCTCAAATTTATTTTTGGAATAGAACTCTACATGTTTCGGACAAGTTTTTCTGTACATCATCTGGAGTCTAGTACTGTACACACAGCAATAGGTATGTGCCATGCATGTAGACCCCAGATGATGGGCAGAAAAACCTGTCCGAAACATGTAGAGCTCTATTCAAAAAATAAATTTGAAAAATTAGGGAATCTCGTTGGTTTTATTATAAGAAATTTTATGAAATTTTTGTCGTTATTAGGCAATAGCAGACAACCCTGCAACGAGGTTGCGACTTCTGGCATTACGACCCACAATTTGCCCCAGAAACGACAAAGCGTATACTAATCACGCAAATCGTTATGTTAGCAAGGTTAAAAACGTATGGAACCTAACCTTCGCACCCAAACATACTTGTAGTCTGAAACCCAGACACAGGGACATCTTAGCTTTCGCCATAAATACTAGACACACCTTAGCCATATTATCATCAGAGGTGGAAGCGGCCCTCAGTTCAGCAAGCAAGAAAAAGAGGTGATATGTTGGACATGTCGTCACTCCTGGCAGCAAGAAATGTGGAATTCTGGTGGACAAACCACAATAAAGGCCAAAAAGATGGGACGATAATTTTAAGACGAATCTTCTGGAAAGGAGTTACGAGGATTGAAGTTGGACACGACTGGCTCAGAATCATGTTCTGCCATCACAGAATTAGTTGTGAGTAACGGACACGTGGCATGTATTTCCTTACATTCGTGTTGGGGTTGCTTTGTACTGCACTGTAGTCTTCGTTCGCGACTTGGAATTGTGCCAATCTTGAAATATTGTCTACTCTATATGTAGAGATAAGAACTCGGGCAGTCGGCCGGAACGTTATGCAGTGTTCCTTCAACTGCTCGGCGCGTATCAATTATACGCCCCGAACAGGGTCACTTGAAACCAATGAACTGCTATTTCTGGACCGCTTACTTGTCTTGGTATGCGGAACTTACTGTAGTAGAACCAGAAATTAATAATTATGCGAGTGTAGTTAAAGGTAAAGTTACACCCCAGTGTAAGCATCAATAGTATAGCAGGCGTAGGGGTAAAATTCCACGCATTCGATTCTTTGACACGCGGCGATATTCTTCCTTTGATTTTGGTTATCCCTACGTCACATATTTCACTTTGATTTTCCTTTCTTCCCTCCATATATATTTTCTCTTTTGCTGATAATTTATTTACTATGTATTTTCAAGACAGATAAAAGTGAACGCTGATTTCACCTGCCAAATTTCTCGAAGAATTTCAGTTTAATCTAACCTGGGTTATAAATAATGTTCGAGTACATTTAATTTGATGCCTGCCGGCCATTTAAAATTCCTACCTTACATATACACTCGAAATTCTCTTTTACCAAATTTCAGCTCATCATCCAAAATATTTTAGCGCATGTCGTGATACAGAATCTGGTTAAAAGTGGTCCCTAAAATTTACAACGAAAAGAAATTTATAAACATGTAGTGTGAGTTCTGTGCTCGTACGGTGCTTGCAGCACTGTGTCAGTACCGGTAATAATACAGTTTTTTTTTCTGTGACTAATACACTTTAGAGATAATGACGTGTGCGAAATCATTTTGAAAACACGTGTGAGCTATTTATGTGGAATGATGGATATACGTCGCAAAACTTACTATTCATTTTCTATTGAAATATTCGTACTTTGACTGATTGAAAATTTAGATTATAAGATTATTTTGCTGACTCCTCTAGTACTTTTTACCGTAGGATTAGAATTATTTAATAAATAACTTTCAGTGGGAATCCCATTATGATTTCCGCCGACCCATAAATGCGTTAGGTGGCCTGCAAAGTGAAATATTCTTTCTTTTTTTCATAAGATGGTCGATGTTCCAATAGTGAAGTTAAATGTACTATCATATCCACGAAATTCTCATCTACAGCCCGCAGATCCCAATAACCGCACAACAGTGTCACCGCTGATCTGTTTTTGTACTGTATGTCATTTTTCTTTGTTGCCTGAAATAAGGGGGTGTGTGAAATCTGTCGATTAGGGGTCTGAAAATACACAGCCAATGATCTGCCGAACTTCAAGACTGTGTTGTTGTCTTGTAGGATATCAACGTTTCGGAGTAATTTGAGGCCTAAATGAAGTGTCACGCCAAGCTAAAGAGACAGGTGGCAAAATTTTTGCTGAAATGTAATAGGGTTTTTACCAGTCGACACAAAATTTGTTTGTACCTTAAGTAATTACATAGAAATTAAGACATGTTTCGACTTATGTAGGTCATCTTCAGGTGATGTCTATTTCAAACACGAAAGGAAAGAGTAAACATGATGAAGGATTTTGTACCATTGTAGTTTTTGTTTCATTTTGGAAATACATGCGTCGAAATATTTTAATTTTTATGTTCTATTTCAAGATAAAGGACGACTGTTGTTCTCACTGGAAAACCCCTAGTATTTTTCAACTGAAATTGAATTATAAAGTACAACAAGATGCAAACATTGAAGACTGCTACCAAGTATTGCTTTCTCTTTGCATCTGTACATGGCTTAAGTTTCCTGAAAACAACAACCATAAGATCCAAATTTTCTCCACGGAGTTGCGGCAACATCATCGACTTCAGCGTAAAGTGTGAAGCCTAAACCCATCTGTGCAGGCGAAACCAAAATCCTGCCTGTTGAGTGATTTTACTGTACAAACAATATTTAAGGCTGTTGTTTCTGTGTTATAGTCTTTTAAATCATTGAACGTACAAAAAAAGTTATTTACACATATCAGACGTTTATAACAAAACCCAAAGCGATGACGAAAAAAGGAATGTCCTCTCAGTTGTTGTCCCTCTCAGTGCAGGATATAAGCCACCGCAACGTTATTTTCTTTTTTTCTTTCCACGTGGACTGCTTATGGTGAAATCACTAGCTTTTTCACTGGTCTTAGTTGTTACTTGACAGAAAAAATTCTGTCTTCTTGTACTCGCCTCGTACAAGGCGAGATGTTACTTTTCAACATTCAAACTTGTTGATTACATCTTGGTGTATGGTGCACGGTGGCTTTTGATGCTTGATGGTGATAGTTTGATTCTGTTAGATGTAATGATGATCGTCAGTTACTGCTTGGACCTTAGTTTGTAACTCACAGCCAAGGGTGTCTCCGTTTCCAGCCACATCAAAGCACGTAGGTGCTTTGTGTAAAATGCTCCTTACCTTGTGGGAGCGAAATTTATTGCTTTTACATCAATGGATTTGTTTCTTTCATTTTATTTTATGTAATGACGCTAGTTCAGACTACGTAACGCAAAATTTTATAGTCACTAATGAATCATTGATTGGAAGGAAGTGGAAGGATTAGGCCATGGGCTAATTTGAGGTACTTTCCCGGAATTTTCCAGAAGTTTCTGAGAACTAACATGAAAACCCATAGGATATTCGATATCAAAATGGGGATTCGAGAAAGGGAATTTCCCGAATAAAAATTAGAGATTTTATTGAAGTAAATGAGGCAAAGAAATGAATAAAGAACAAATTCTGTTAAACACACTCTGTCGTGAGAGAACGGTGATCGCTAGACTGTTCAAGAAGTGTCCCCATATTTTATGTAGCCCTCAAGTTCGTCACCACATTCACAGATTCTGTCACTGAACTCGAATACATAGTGCACATGCACACACACCATGTCCTAAGTGCGCTGAGTATTATCTTTTATGTATGCTGAAGTCTTTCTCAAGTAATATTCCTCTAGCTTCACCCAGTTTCAGTTTCTTTATTTTGTCGCATTTTGAACAATATTCGGTGAAGTTGCTCGTTAAGCAGACTTCTCAGTCTTCCGAAATACAGGGTTATTCGAAATGATTGTCGGGGTTTTAACAACTTGTCATACACAGTACACTTGAGATAGCAGTATATGTATTCTTTATTTAATAGAACAACACTCTAAGTTTATGTTACATACCTTACAGGTGCTCTGTATGTGCACCCTTTTCCAAACTGAATGTATCATGTTAGCGGTGATTGTTTCAATGGTGATTCTGATTCGTACCTTCAGTTCTGGGATACTTGCAGGAAGAGGAGGAACATAAACCTGATACTTGACGTAACCCCATAGAAAGAAATCACACGAGGTTGCATCTGGAGAAGGAGTATGACAAGTTGTTAAAACCCCGAAAATCATTTCGAATAACCCTGTATAAAGGAAGGAGGCGAAAACCTTACGTGGCACTTGTTCGCTTTTTAGACTTTTCTTGCCTCACATAAAGAGCAAAACTGCAGAAAGATATTTCTGTTGTTTTAAAAGCACTGCAACATAAAATAGCAAGCGACAACTAACGGTCAATGCGAACTTCATTACGAGCCTCCTTTAGACAGATATTAATTAAGCTATCAAGTGTTTTGGATATTTAACGTTCAGTTAGGCTTCTGAACGTTTTATTTCGAAAGTTATTTTGTTGTTTCGGTTGCACGACGTATTTTATATTCCCAGTAGAAAAGATTGCTCCGTTGCTCACATATTGCTACACTGCGCATTGATTTACAACTGTTTTGGCTTTTACGCTTAGGCGATTAGAAGTAAATAGAAATGTGTAACGAGGAACGGAAAAACGATTCTTGGAAATGCTCTCTTGCCACCTCTGTAAACATCATTTCCATTGGAATGGTTATGTGCCTGTAGCCCTTTTTTCTCTGGGCGATGAGCAGAGAAATGTTCACTGTGTCGGGGCATTTCAAGACACGTGCTGGCGGGTTGCATTCAGCTGACCGTTATTAACGCAAGTTTTCATTTTAAGCAACTTCTCTCTGAATGACAAAACTATTTAAGTCACTTATAATTTGTGTAGAATAATAAGTATAGAATTTTGTTTAATGCGGAAAGGAAGAATCTGCCCATCTCCTAAGCACCAAATTCAGGGGTTCGTTATTTTATTTGTTTAGATGGCAATCTGTAGGGTGATACCCGCTTTAATGGAACTTGACAAATCACCACCGTAATCACAATTTTTTTAAAATAAATCCCACCGCTAGTCAGATTAATCCTCTCCACACCAAAAATCCCTATTTATCTTGGACGTGCTTTAAAATTGTAGTCCTATTGAAACTTGCTTAACCTTAGTGGTCTTTTTCGTGCACAATTTTGTGTATGTGTGCCTGTATTCGTTATGCTTCGTTGGTGCTAGATATACTGCCAATCTCAGGCTATTTGTTTACTCACTCTGACAGTATAAGGTGAAGGTACAAATGGTGTGATTCATAAACGCTCTGAAACTGAGATCACGGGTTCGAATCCATTTAGGCACATGGCGGGTAACATTTTCGCAATGGACCGTTCTCCTGTCCAAAGAATCCCTCCAGTCTGTTGTGTGTATTGTACCAGAAATAACGCTGAAACAAACAGACTAGGAGACCTACATAATTACGACTGCAGTAGATGTAATTTGAGTTCCCCTTGCTTCCCTCCCCCACTTTTTTTAATCCCTTGACGAACGTGGGGCCGGTAGCTCAGTCGATATGGCGACTGGATAAGGGCTGGACGGTCCGAGGATCGAATCCCGGTGGAGGCATGATTTTCCGCACCGGTCCAGACCGGCCCTGGGGCCCACCCAGCCTCCTGTACAATGCGTCCCGGTTCTTTCCCGGGGGTAAAGTGCGGCCGGGGCATGACGCTGATACCTCACCCCCTTCTAGTGCCATAGTCAAGAAAGAGTAGAGCTATACCTCTACTCTCACCTGTAGGCCGTACGGTCTGTACAGAGCCTCAGTGCCTGTACAAGGGTGCATTTTACTTACTTACCTGGACGAACGATTTCGTATAAACATGTTATCAAAATATTCTTCTGCTGAAGACACACTTCTTCTGTCTTATGAAGACTCGTCGATTAAGGGGTTTGTAGGAAAACAATCTCTATTTTAAGAATTATAAAAGTAAAGATCTCGTACTATGCCACAGAAGGCATATATGCGGCTGTAGATGTGTTGCTCTATCCATGCTTATTTTGTGAGCTACATAGGCGCGGGTTGTCAGCGCAACGCCCCGGCCACTTTATCCCCTGGAAAAGATAAGCAGTACAGGAAAGTCGCCTAATATGTGGAAGCTTTTTAAACTGCTCTTAAATCTAGGAAAATGTAAAATTTTTCAAAACACAAACATAAATTTATACATTTAATGAAGAGACAGTTGCTACATAAACATCATATATTACGAAAAAAAAATGGGTATAAAATTCGTTTCCGTAAAAGCTTCATCTCCCCAAATTAGGCGCACAGGTTTTTCTAATTTGGGGAGGTGAATAATTTACGAAAAAAGCACAAAGATTAGTTACAAAACACAAAAAATACAAATACAAAGGATACAAACTAAGAACAAAAAAAGTTTATCCCTGACAAGGCTCACAAACAGAATCTTCCTCCATACCAGCACAAAGTGTGTTCGTCCATCTGAAACATTTCACACATCATATCTACTCCTTTCCATGTGGTCTTCAGAGAAACGACCAGTACAGAACACACAATCAGCATCTTGTTCCTCATCTTCCGTCGAATTGTCAGCGAAAGGAACAGCTAGGTCAGTGTCCGAACGTGTTGGAGTGTCAGACGGAGTCTGATTCTCGCAAACCCTTCTCTTCCGTCTGTTTGGAGGACCAAGAAGAACATTCAACGCAAGCCAAATCGTTTTGGATTTAGTGGCTTGTTTTATTTTCTTTTTCTGAGTTGCTTCAACAAATTTTTTGTAAGGTGAACTCATTATTTTCTTTGCTGTTCCACCACGAGGATTTGGCTTTAGGTTCCGGCTTGGCACAGGGCTGATATCTGATGATCAGAGAGCCTCAGCAGAAGTGAACGGCGAAAAATTAGCAGAACTGAACGATGGCTAATAGCTGGTCTTTACCAAAGCGGGATGGTTCACAGGAGCAGCATTTTTGTCCTCTGAGGACAGAGGGAAATCATACGGTCTGAAAGTGTTCTTGTCACAAGGAAAGAGGTCTGTCACCCGGAAGCCATTAGGTGCTATTTCGCCTGTTGCAGCTTGCTTGTATGCATTTCCGAATATTTCGCCAATTTGGTAGACAGTGACAACTCGCCCTGGGTTTTAACGGAACCATTTTTCAATTTCTTGGCAGTAGAATGTGTTTCAGGGGCCCCATGAAATCTTTATCCAAGGATTGCATTTTGTGGTTGCTGTGAGGTGGGAGGCAAATGACGTCAACACGATTCTCTCGAACTAAAGTAATGACCTCCAGGTTCCTGGTGTGTGAACAGTGCCCGTCCAGTACTAAGATAACAGGATCTTCTTTTGTCGGCTTTGTATGTTTGATGAAATGAAGAAACCACTGGGAAAAAAATCTCGCTCTGTATCCACCCCGAGGGATGGCACGCGTGGATTGATCCAGGCGGTGTGCTATTCATCGGTTCTTATTTCATATTTTTTCTTTGAAATACAAGTAACGGAAGAATGAAGTGTCCAGTTGGACTCATACAGATGACGACTGTCACAAGAGATCCCCGTTCTGCGGATTGAACAGCAGACATCAGACGCTTGCCTTTCAATCCTGATATTTTCGTGTGTTTGTGCTGTACAATAGTGATGTTTGTGCTGTACAATAGTGATGTTTGTGCTGTACAATAGTGATGTTTGTGCTGTACAATAGTGATGCCGGTTTTGTCACAGCGGTAAATTCTTGCACGATTATGTTGAATGGCGTCCATTGCGGGTTCGTAGATGTTAAAAAACTGAGCTACTGATTCAGGAGTGAAACCCCTCACTCTTGAGAGTGAAAGACCTTCAGGGGTTCAAACTGAAATTTGTGGATGACGACGTAGGAAATTTTTCAACCACTTCCTTCCAGCCTTTTCATTTATCTTGCAAATTTGGTTTTAGTTCCTTTTCTTACAACAAGTTGGTAAGCGAAACACATGGCGTCTGCCACTGTCAAGCCAAAAAACATCAAAAGACAGTCTCAGCCAGATCATTTTCTGCTTCACAAAACTTGCTTCTTATCCAGTTTTATTTTTACTGTTTCACTTTGCCGTTTCTGCCGGTCTTTTACATAGCACTCTAGTGTTGGTTGTGTTACGTTTGAAACTCTGGCTGCTTTGCAGCTGCCCATTTCATTGTTCTTTCTAGCCTCAATAGCTGCTTTTATTCTTTCGTGGTACCATTTTGTTATTTGAGCCATCTCTAGTATTATATAACCCAGAAGCAATAATTCACAAGATACAGACTTCCTAATATGGGGGAACCCCATATTAGGCTTTTCAAACCTCCCCATAATATACGCAAACAGGTGCTCGAGAAAATGGGTGAATAAAACAGAAGGACATAAAATTCTACCAATGAACCAAAGCAAGTGTTTAAGATTACACTTAACAGAGAACTGAGCACTAAACTAATTCAGAAAAATAGTTTACCTTCAACGGCTCATGAGTCACAGTTTAGCGATAAGCAAAAATTTCACAGCGCACCAAAAGTTGGGTGTGTCCAGGGCCACTCTGGACCCACATGGAGAAGAGAAAATATCTTTCTCCCCACGCTAGTTTGAACCCCGGACCGTAGTAAGTCGTTGTAGTGACTACGTTAAAAGAATTGTAACATATAAATACACATTGTGTACAAGAATGTGTAGAGGCAGCGGTACCTGCATTCAACACTGCTTTAAAACTTATTTACCCTCTGGTGCAAGTAACAAACATAATAGGTCTAACGATTTTTGGGTACGAAATTTTTCGCATGAGAAAACGTAGAGGTTTTGCATTTCGTAGGCCTACTGAAAACTTATCTTCCTTTCACATTCTTGTAATAAGGAGATCGACGTTACTAGTCGGTTATTGTCATTATATGACGTCACGGCTTGAGGAGACAGAGAGACTTCTTCGTAAGTACAAGCTACTGGTTTGAGATCATAGCTCTTCTGAGATGTTACGCAACGTAGATTGGCATTAATTTACCGACGTTTCGAGACAATACGTCCGTCCCACTGCAAGGGTCGAACTTGGGCATTATGGGAACAATAGGTTCTCTCGAAACGTCGGCAACTACCAAGCCACGCTGCGTAACATCCAAGAAGAACTACGACGTCATTTACGCCGCGGTGGAAGCCTCAAAACACGCAAGCGCTGGACTCATTAGATGTTTCACTAGCGCTAACAAAATTTAAATACAAAAGCGATCCCCGTGCTAAGTAGTTCGAAAAATGTAACAAAATAATTTATAAAGGTACACAAAATATTTCGTCAATTTACAGCCACTAAACGTAAACGGTTTATGGACAATAATTGCTGGCCGCCAGGATCACAGGACGCGCCGTTTTCTGCAGTGGCATCTCACAAGAACCAATGATAACTTACGGCTGCATTATTAAAAGACCCACGGCAAAATTCCGCACAAGAATAATTTGTCGAAAAAAGTAAGATCATGATTATATATTCCCATGTTTACGCTTTACTAAACTGTTTATGAGACAGGGAAATCAAGCAAAGCAAACTATGCATTCAGAATATTATTGAGTTCAGTCAGTAGGGAGCTACGGAAACAGCAGAATATAACCAACCAGCTGTTTCTGTAAATTTAAAGCCAGGTAGGCTAGAATATTATTGTTGTTTTTTCAAAATAAAAAATGGCAATTTATTTAACGGTAGTGACTATCAGGATTAATTGCTGTCTCCTGGGATGTGACGTCATGTTGTGTGGAAGGGAAAAAAGATAAATTGTCTGGGAGGTGTTCAAGTATACTGAGAAAAATACATGAAGCTGCTGAAGCTACACGCATTTCGCAGGCTCCGATTATGGAAGGGACAATTTCATGCAAGTTACATACAGGTCTGTATATAAGATAAGTTGCTACCTCAGCTTAATGATCAGATTATACATATATATTAAAATCGTGTGGATTATGAAAATGGTGATTGGTAATTAGTTACCAGATATTTAGGGGTTCTTGCCCACATCTTCAAAATAAGAAGGGGGCAATATTATATCATATCCCAGAAGTGTATTTTCTTCCTCAAAACCGTCCTGAAAATCTCCAATCACACCTTTTGGAAACGTGGTTGCTCATTAAACGTGTGTAGATTTTGTCTTTACTGTAGCATGTCTTACCTCATTACACACTGCAACAGTGTCGTTTTTTCCGAACGTCTGTCGGCCCGTAGTCGGACAACTCATTACAACATCCGGACACTAACATCCCTGTGACATTCTGTCTGCAGTGTCATGACATGAGAAGCAGAAGGAAAAATTGTTTCTGTCCATAAATTTCAAATCAAGATAAAGCATAATTTAATAATGTTTGTCTTATATTGTAAGACGAAAAAATTTCAGTTGGGGTGGGGACTTAGCATCCCCCTATTTCACGAAGTTGATCCGGGCGACCTCGGACATTTCGCTCGAGGTAGGAAACTTGTCCCCGCCCGCACTGTCCACAGAACCATGTCTCATGGAGAGCGGCACGCCGGACTGAAACGACAACTAATGGAAAGCAAACAAACAATTAACTTCACTGTAATGTGCAATGACATTCATGTCATACAAATTTTATTAACGTTCTTTGAATTTAACAATCAAAACACAGCGAACTACTTTTTTGCAATAGCACATCTCTGCACCCCATATATGAAGTATTCGAAGAAAGGAAAACAAAAAATGATCAAAAAAATATTTCTTTTAGAAATAATGGTTTTTAGAAAAATGTGTGGAGTTTAAAGAGTATAAAACCGACAAAGATCACTTAGCCAACAACTCGAGCACCCCAGCCTCACTGTACAATTTGATTTGCTTCGGTGATAGTATACACGGTAGCGACAGAACCAAACAGAAGGTTGTGATACGGAAAAGTATTTAGTGCCTAGTTTGAGTGAGTGTAGAGCTGTACCACAGTATTCCCCGCAGTGTCTGCTTGACATGTTGGGGACAGCTTTTACCTTACTCTAATATATAACACGCCTATGATGAACCAAATATGGCTGTGAGACCAAAAAGGCTTGGGTTTGTCCATGGCGGAAGATGAGAGAAAGAGAGAGAGAGAGAGAGAAATAATAAGAGGAAAACGGAAATTGTGAAGCAAAACCTAGCAATCGAAACAAAGCGCACAACTCTAATTTCCAAGAATGTTGATGTCAGAACTGTTTCTCACTTCCATGAGAAGGAACGACCGAGATATCTGAAGTTATCATTACGAATAATTTTATTTTTAGTGATAGAGCCCGTTCTTTGTGCCTCAGTTGGAACCAATTTGATTGGAAAATAGTTCCATAGATTTATCTCTAAGTTTTTATATTAAATTCGTTTTGGGTGTTGTTCTTTACGTACTAAGAAGATGCTGGCTGTATTTCGATGCGGAAGTTGGTTTCGTTTGTATGCTTCCGCAGTGGCTAGTGGAAAGGTTTGTTACAGTTGTGTCGTCGTGGTAATACATTGCATTCTGGAAGAACTGTTGGTGAATTCGGTTCCTTGAGGCAGTCAGCTGTGCTGCAAGACCAGCTGTAAAGCCGATATTTAGCTTAGTGTAATAAACGTGATTTTGTCTTCAGCAACCAAGAAAGTACGATATCAGATGGAGCTCAGTGAATGCAACCTGGCAACACACCCAGGGACGGTTGGGGTCTAATAAAAAGTCTTAGAGCGGTTGACAAAAATTAGCACAGAAAAGGATTAAGTATGGCTTTGCCTGAACAGGAAAAATCATTCAAACACTTTATTATCCAACCGATGCACCAATATATAATTCTTAGATGCAATTAAAATTATAATAATATTTTAAAAGTGCTCAGACATGTTTCGGATCACAGAGGATCCATCATCAGGGAGTTTGTACAGTGCTTGACTAAAATTACAAAAATGGTTCTATCGTGTTTGTTCGATGTCAACGAACACGATAGAACCATTTTTAATTGCATCTACGAATTATATGTTGGTGCATCAGTTGGATAATAAAAGTGTTTAATTGTCATTGGTGCACGGTGCAAACATGAAGGAAAAATCAGTGGCTGCTAGATTTTGCCTAAGAACAGAGCTGCTATTGCAGGCCTCCTTAAAAATCAAGAAATGACGGTCACAACTCATCGAGGTTGCAAACCTCTTTCGCGGAAAGGCAGCGTACGTTTCTTACGTAATAATTACGTAGCAGAAGACTTTACTTTAAATAAATTTGTCACGTTAGTTTGTCTGCATGTGCCCTTGACGAACAGAATGATTGTTACGCTGTCTTAGGGCAATGCTCATGGAATGAGCACATACTGTTTTCACCTCTGAAAGTGTCATTTAAATTAATCAAAATATTTCTATGAAAATATAAGTTGGTGGGAATTACAATACAGCATAGATTGTGGGACCAATGCCAAATTCGCATGCCCGGTCGTCAAAGCCTCCTATTATTGTAACAGTTCTTTGACCTAAAATTTTTGCATCTAGTCTAATATAATGTTATTATAAATTTTAAAATTATTGTTGTCAGGCGTTCGGCAATCCCACCCGATTCATCTAGTTAGTGATCAGTTCATCAGAAAAATCAGACGGTTAATATAAATAAACTATGATGCAAGAACTAATTACTAATTCCAAATAGCTGAGGCCTTTTTGAAAAACAAATCTGTTCTCAGTGAGTCATTTTATAGAACCCGAAGGTTCATTGTTGTGCTTACAACAGCCAGCCGTTGTCCTTAGTAAAGATGAGGTGTCACGGTATCTATTCTAAGCTTGTGGGAATTAAGTGGAAAAACATGCACTTGATCTTACCGAAGGAATTATTTAACGTTTATATAAATTAATCCACTGATCGTGACAATATTTCCAACAAAATCCTGCACACAACCAGTTCATAAATCACGAATGTCCAAACAAATGAGAATGGCACCGCTGATTAGAACAATGTATAATTATGCCACTGAAGTGAGCTTGTATGGATTACCGGGCCTGTTATTCGTGTCTCATATTGCTAATGAAAAGGGGTGGGAAGGCATTTATAGGTGCCTGCAGCTTGACAGAGACATTAAATCTGCTATTTTCGCTTTGAAAATTTACCTCAATAGGAAGTGCACTACATTAAATGTGTTGATTGTGTGTGCGTGCGTGCTTATGTGTGGGTGCGTGCGTGCGCGCATCTGTGTATGTGTCATAATGCGGCCAACATTATTCTCGTTGACCTAGCCTTACACTGCTGTGAAAGAAGTTGCCTAAATCCTCCTCTATCGACTTCGTTATAATATGATGGACTAAAGTCATTGCTTTCTTTATAGATTTGGAAACTGTGACTTCTGCTAATTGTAAGTGAATGTACTTCTAGCAGTATATCGCTTTCTTAAGGTTGTTACTAAAGACAGTTAATAATAGTAACAACCTTAGAAAAGCGATATATTGCTAGAAGTACATTCACTTTCTAAGGACAATTATGAATCCAGGTTTAATGAAAATAGGCGCTTGGAATGTCAGAGGTTTACATGGCAAAGAGAAACTGCTGCAGGAAGAATTAAAAAAAGCAAATGTAGATATAGCAGTGATACCAGAAACAAAAAAGAAATTAAAGGGTTCGCAAGAGTTGGACGACTATATTTTATTGCACAGTGGTGTCCCAACGAATAAAAGAGCAGTCGCAGGTATAGCAGTAATGATTAAAGCCAAATTTAAAAAGAGAATACATAGTTACGTGTTTGTAAATGAAAGAATTCTTCAATTAAGATACAAATTGCAAAAAGGATATTTAACACTACTAGCTGTCTATGCCCCGAAGAAGGGAAAACAGAACAAACAGAAGAATTCTATGAAACCCTCCAAGATCAGATAGACAAAATAAATAAAAACGATTACATTGTCGTTGCCGGAGATTATAATGTAAGAGTTGGAAATATTCCTATTGGCGAAATTTTGGGTACAAATGGTGAAATTACTACTAACAGTAATGGACGCAAACTAAAAGAATTTGCATCAGTAAATGAATTACAAATAACGAACACATTTTTCAGACATAAAGAGATTCATAAAATGACGTGGAGTTTCCGAGGTTACAGATCCATTATAGATTACATTCTAACAAACAAGAAATTATCACCTTTAGTAAATGGCACCAAAGTTTTTAGGGGATGCGATGTCACTACAGACCATTACTTATTAATTTCCAAAATTCATTTACCTCAAAAATGGTATACATTTACTAAAAGATCTCTAGGCAAGAAGAAATTTTTGGGGTACATTGTTAGAGGACCCAAGTATAAAATTATTTTATCAGAGGAGATTAGAGCAAAATCTGATGCCCTCAGCATGCAGCCTTAATATTGATGTAGAATGGCAAACTTTAAAAAACACACTACAACACCAGCGAATGAAGCTCTAGGAAAAAGAAAAAAGAGAAGACACAAAATGCGTTTAATTTTATGGAATGAGGATATTAAAAACCTGATTGAAAACAAGAAGAAGGCTTATTTGCGGTATCTAACAACACGTTCTGAAACTGACAAACTAGAATACAAAATATTAATGGCAAATGTGAAAAGAGAAACAAGAAAAATTAAAAGGCAATGTTGGGAAACATTTGTATCGAGAATTGAACATGATTTACATGGACGCCAGATAAATGCATATAAAATTATTAGAAATTTAAACAGAAC
>Ga0123354_10005270_pt1 | contig 18737 bp, 15 predicted proteins | sample TergutLab28metaG_2_FD_97872 | JGI IMG/M metagenome (GOLD analysis project Ga0123354, IMG submission 97872) | Labiotermes labralis P4 segment gut microbial communities from Petit-Saut dam, French Guiana - Lab288 P4 | ecosystem: Host-associated > Arthropoda: Insects > Digestive system > Gut ...
ACCCCCCCCCCCCCGGCTACTTCTCTGAAGTAGTTATTTTATGAAAGTGCCCCACATTACACGTCTCAGTCCATCCGCAACAGTATTCTGTGTATAGGACCGTATGAACTTTGTATGGGAAACCGTACTGAAATGTAAATAGTGTGCTTTCTGTGTTACTTCACTGTGTAGTCTTGGTAGCTATTATCAGCGGCCAACATGTTCACCAGACCTCATCCCGCGCGATTTATACTGTGGAACATGTTAAGGTATAGAATATGTCATAGTAATCCTCGCACGGAAAACGATATTGTAAAAGAAGCCGTTCTTGATGCAGGATGTTAGTTTTACTGGCCCAGAACTTTGACGCGCCCTGGACGTAATTGTTGGATGTGACGGGCATTTCCGAGACGTGAGAAACGGCTTCCAGCACCTCGATCAAATACGGTGTTTACAAATATAATGCTTGCTTATACATTGAAAAGAAACGCGTGAAAACCCCAACTAACGGCAGATTGGAAGAGCGGCGATCGATGCGGTACCAGCCACCGAGTGCAGCGGTATGTGAAGTGGCCAACGGTGTGGGCGAGATATATTGAGGATCCTGCAACTCTTATTAATGCAATTTATAGCCCGGTCTGCTGCAAGTCCCGATAACTCTCACAGAGCTTATCTTTGTGAATAAATTTGGACATTCGGGACATTTTGTCGTCCCGAAAAAAAGTTCTCGGGACACCGGGACATTTCTATTAAAAAGGGACAGTCTAGGGGAAGAAGTGGGAGGAATGTGAACCTTAGGGACGATACCCGTTCGTCATGGACGTCTTGACTGCTGGAAGCCCTTACGTTATGTAGAAGCGTCAGTGCCTCAAAAGAACAGATTCCTCAGATATAGGGATAGTACCATAAAATAGGCCACGATTCCATCCTTTTACCATCTATCACACCTTGTTCATTAGAGTCTCTTCTTTCTGCCGGTCTTCAAACCTGTGTAACTGCCATAAATGTTAAGGTAGAGTTCACCCTAGAACAGGTCACGAAGGCCCAGGGGGTGGAGTAGAGGTATAGCTCTGCTCTTTCTTTAACCTCGGCTCTAGACGGGGGTGGGTGGTCAATACCACGCCCCGGCCGCTTTACCCCCGGGAAAGACCCGGTAATCATTGTATAGGAGGCTGGGTGGGCCCCAGAGCAGGTCTGGACAGGTGCGGAAAATCTCGTCCCCCCAACCGGGATTCGATTCCCGGACCATCGAGCCCGTAGAGAGTCGGTATACCGACTGCGCCGAACATCGTTCTATAAATGAGAGTGATAGGCTCGTTTCCCCACTTACAAGAATCTGCTACAGACAGGGAGACCCAGCTTTGCGCCTCTGTAAGGAATGCGAGACAGACATTTCTGACACTTCCCCTACATCACGACTTCTCCCGTCGCGTAGCTGAGGCCAGAACAGTACGCAGACCTGACCTTCATCACGTTACCTAAGCTGGAGGCGTGTCCCTTGAGGGGCCCGCGCAGATAAGGTTGCATTGATGTAGGTGTGGCAATGAGGAGGCATGTTTAGTGTGAACAAATTGCTTGCATTTCTGATGGTGGGGTAACTTGTGTTGCAGTGATGCAAGGCAGCTGTTGACACTGCAGTAACGATTTTTTGCGCTGAAGTCTGCGACTCTGTGGGGGGCCACAACATGAGAGATTGCAACGTGCAAGGGGCCGGCGTTCCAGATGGTGCCATCTACAAAGAGGTCGTCGTCATAGGTACGTTTTTCTTAAAAAAAAAAAAAAATGTTGATTTCGCCTGCGAAATTGCCTGGAATTTGTTTTCTGTGTGGTTTTATATATTCGAGTTAGGCAAGTTTTTTTTTTCTCTGCACGCAGTGAAGGTCTGGAAATATAGTTCCACTCATTTTTAACTTCGACTGTAGACTGAGGTAAGCGATCAGCTTCATACTCCGGCCGCTTTAACACCGGCTGTGGTCATCTTGCACCCATTGCGCAGGTGTATACTGTACACAAGCCGTTAGGTAGCGGTAGTGGCCATGTTTGTGTGTGTTCACCCGTTACAGTAACATCAGCGAATACTGGAAAGTAATATGCCCAATTTACTTGCTGTACTTCCTGATTTTCCCATAGTTTTTAGGCGTTTTCACAAAATTGCGAAAAGCGACTGTTAGCTTCATGTCTGGCCGTCCGTCCGCATTGAACACGGCTCCCATTGGACGGATTTTCATGAAAATTGGTATTTGAGTATTTTTTGAAAATGTCTAGTGAAAATTCAAGTTTCATTAAAATCTGACGAGAATAACGGGCACTTTACTCGAAGACCAATATGTATTTCTGATCAAGCCTCTCCCATTTCTTCTCAGTATGAGTAATGTTTCAAACCGTATGTGTAGAGGTAGAACACTCATTTATGTTCAGTTACTTTTTCATTTCGAAAATCGTTCCGTTTTTTGAGATAATGTGGAAAAATATTGAAGAGCCGGGCAGGCCACAGATGACAATATGGCGCATGCGCATTGCATGTTGGGTACCAAAGGCTACAGACATACTCTCAGAATGTGTAACAATTATTGCTTTTCCTGTGCATCAGTGGTAACGCGAACTCGCCTCAATATTACGTTATACGTACATTGCCTGTGTCGTTGCTCAAACAAGGCTCAAATGAGTAGCGTGGGTACATAAGTTACAGGAGCATACTTGGTCATTATCTGTGGTCATTTTAAACAGTATTTTCAGTTCAGCGTTTTAAAAGTAGGTGCACAGAATGTCTGGTGACTGCTAGTTCTGTAAAATAGAAACTTTTTGTAGTGAAAACTTGATATGAAATGTGGCGATTAAATAACGAGGCTACTCTTTAAGATAGTAACTTACTAGTGGATTCGTTGTATCTACGATTGCACATGTTTTTCTCTTGCGAAGTGGTTTTGTGGTATTGCTGTAAGCAAGCCTGCCATCTTCTGCATTCAGCTGACGTGACAAAGGGTTTGTATGGTAGTTTTGTTAAGTTTGACAAGACATAGGATTTTTATATTAGCTGTCAGATTTACATAGTAACGTATAAACATGTAAAGTGATACAAACCGCGTAATAAGGATATGAGTCGGCACTACGCGAAAGTAGCGGAGCGTGGATTTGGGGGAAGGTTCAGAGATAACTAGCACAGTGTATTTAAATTGTTTATTCCTCGCCTTTTGGTTGAAGTATTCATTTATGAAATGAAAACAAATGCGTGTATTTAGTTTTAAGTTTGGCCTATGAACTCCCTGTGGATGGCACAGACGTGCCGAAACATGTAGGAGCAGGGAAATACTATATGGATGTATTTGTTGTAAGTGTGTGTGTGTGTGTGGTTTTTTTTTTGTGTAAATGAATGTCTGTTCGCGATCAGCGAACAAGATGAGCAGCTGCGTGTATTTAGTTTTAAGTTTGGCATATGAACTCCCTGAGGATGGCACAGACGTGCCGAAACATGTAGGAGCAGGGAAAGACTGTATGGATGTGTTCGTTGTAAGTGCGTTTGTGTGCTTTTTTTTTCTTTTTTCTTTTAATGGAAAGTCTCCTCGTGATCAGCCAACAAGATGAGCAGCTGCGCGCGCAGTATCATTATTTACTAACTACACCTTCTGTGTGGCTCCATTAGTTATCTTCTTCCCTTTTTCACCCGTCGAAATTATGTATTTTTTAAAATTTAAAGTTGGCCCAAATTTGATGCAGAAACACCGTTTGATGATTTATGTACTATTTTTTCTTCACTCGTTTCTGATTATCAGTTAGGACACTCAGTTACAGCCCTGCCATCGATGTAACGTACTCGGATGATGATGATGATGATGATGATGATCATCATCATCATCATGACGACGATGGCGAATTAGACAAGAACAACTGAGCCTTGTTTTCAGTTTGTGGTTGAGAGGAGCCGCCCAGACCTTGCACCTGTTGGTATATTTATAGGAACATGGCTTTTCGTATAGTTAGGATCTGGGGCAGCTCACTTGATATGGACACAAGGCTATGTAAGCTGGGTGAGTCGGGGCTCGATTCCAGGCTTGGGCAAGAGATTCTTTTTTTCCTCTTCTCCAGAACGCTCAGACCGGCTGTGGGACCCACGTAGCCTCTTGTTCATTGGATTTTGAGGGTAAAATGGAAGGGTTGTGAAGCTGACCGCTTACTGGACCTAGGGACGAGGTTCAGAATGAGTGGGGCTGTTCCTCTGCTCCCCCTGTATGCCTTCATTGTATGCACAGACACCAAATTTACCACGGTGACCTCTTTATTCTGTTTGTGTTAATACAATGATAGACCTAAAAGTGAGGCACAAGTGTTCTTTTCTTTGCTTTCCTCTCCATATCAGACCTCATTATGACAGATATTTTACGTCTGCCTACAGTTTCCATGTCCAAGTGAATACAAATTGACATTTTTTAACTTCTGTTTTCAGGGAATGGCCCGTCTGGTATAGCTCTTTCGTATCTTCTGGCAGGAAATTGGCCTTACTATAATGGAGGGGTTCATCCTGACGAGATGTTGACAGCACGGCTTGCAGGCGCCTCTCCTGACCGCTCAGTTGTCAAACAGGATCTTCGTTTTCTGTCACAGGTGTGTGGAATTTTTTTTTGCAGATTCTCCTAATTGCAACATGCTGCTACAGCTACCTCCTTATGCCACAAAATAGCTTAATTTTTTTTTTCAGAACCTAACAGTCCTTGAGGCACTCAACAAATTCCCCGCTTTTTTTCGAGCCTAGAGGTTCATTACCATGTTGACAAGGTCCTGCTACTGGACCCCTGTCTTCAACCACATGAATCGAGTCTATACCCTGACACTAGATGTTTAAAGACCTGTTTGAATATTGTTCCTTCCCTCTGTGCCTAGGGCTTCCAAGAGGACACCTACAACTTTCTGAACTGAAATTCTGTACATGTTTCCAATCTCTTCTGTGCTTGCTGCGTGCCTCACCTATCTCACCCTCATCCTGATAATATTCGGTGAAGATTCTGTGCAAGCAGTTGATCTTCTCCGTACCAACGCTGTGGCTGTTTTGTATAGTGTATGTCCTTGTATGGTGCAGGGACTTGAGGGACGTTCAAACAATCCAGTTTCCTTGCTTATGGACACGCTGAATCACCCATGTGCTGACTTGGGCTTAGAACTGCCATCCCTGTTGGAGTGGCGTCGTCATCAGGAGTGTCAGGTGGATCACATTGTGTTGGGGAAAGGTCCACCTGGTGGATCCTGGCAGGTAATCTTTGAGGAAGCTGGTCAGAGTTACAGCAAAGCATATCAGTAGTTCTTGTTCGGTGTTGTTTGTGATATTAATGAGATGTGATTGTGGAAACACATTAAGAAACAGTAGCATCTTACAATGAAAACTGCCTGGTAGACTGGTGTAGCCTTTTATGCCCATTCCCCTGCTGCCAGACATACTGTTCATGCATCATTACTATTTCTATGTTAAATGTTCAGTTGGGAATATTATAATTATTTGATTGCTCTAGGCCTTATTTCTATAGTAAAACCAACCAGATGCACCAGTGTATCAAATTTATTTTATTTTGGAATGACATGCTTCGGATGGTCTTTCTGTCCATCATCAGGAGTTCAAGACTGTACGTGTAGCAACAGCAGTATCTGTAGAGTGCCATTCCAAAATAAAATAAATTTGATTCATTGGTGCATCTAGTTGGTTTTATTATAGAAATATATTACGATGCACGGCCCTATGAACGTCAAATTTGCTTTTGGCCTCTTTGTGTTGTGTTCATAGTGTACCTACTCACAGGTGGTGATAAACTGATGACAGATGATAGACAAATGATGGTGGTGGTGATAATATGGATTTGTAATAAAAAATCTTTTAATATCTTCAAAATTTTATATTGTGGACTTCCATAAATCTTGTGTTATCGCCTCTGCATGGCTTTTATGATTTTATTCAACCATGATCCTGTTTTCAAATGAAATATATAGGAAATGTGATATATGTAGAAATATCGAAACAGTGTAGTATTTTTGGTGCCAGGTTTGTGTGATATGCCTACAATATTGTTTAATGTCGCAGAAGGTTTGACTTAACCTGCGAATTGAGACCATTTTTTATATCTTATAATTTACTACCCTCTCATTTGACTTGTAATGCTAGTTGCTCATTTAAAATACTAATGGAGTTAATTTTTACAGGCAATGGATGGCAATGTTCTGACAATTAGCCTGTCAAGATGGATGCAACTACCTGGTGTAGACTTTAGAGCCTGGGAAGCAGATGAGAATGCTGGAGTAGTCAGTTCACGTGACAGTCGTGCGTCAGTCGCTGCAGTGGCGCGTTACTACTACGATTATGTCCAGAGTCATGGGCTTGCCAGGTTTTTTCGCAGCGGTTGTGTAGTAATGTCTGTTCACCCTCTGGATACATCACATTCCCAGGTATGTTACCTTTATCAAGCAAAGTAATGAACCCACAGCTTCTTGTGCAAGTGTACTAATGTAGCTGGTTTTGCTGCACATTGTGTTTCAAATAACACTTTGATGTATGTGCTCAGAAAAAGTAAGGTGTGCATGTACCTGCCCCCCCCCACACACACACACACGCGCGCGCACGTACGCACAGACAGAGAGAGAGAGAGAGAGAGAGAGAGAGAGCGTGAGAGCGAGGCATGCCCACATGCACTCTGGCACACAGGGATACCTGTGAGCCTTAGCAGAAGGCCAGTAACTGTCACCCATTGTAACCCCCCATCCCTTAGCCACCCAGTCATTGTCACCGTTTGATACTCAGTTTGTTCATGATTCTGGTCATTATGATAACATTCTATGGTAGAATTTGGCAGTGAAGATCACTTGAATGTTGCAGAGCCTTTATTCTTGCCCCCCCCCCCACTTAATAATAATAATAATGATAATAATAATATAATAATTTTAATAGTAAATTTAACTGCAAATGGGCTGTTACCCAGTGGCAGTGGTTGTAATGCATGTATATAAATATGAAATAAGGATCTAAGAAATTTAAGTCGGGAGGGCTACGTGAGAAGCATGTAGTGGCAACTTGGAGTCTTGGGAACCATCTCAGCATTTGCTTATAGACACAGGGAAACCAAGAAAAACCTGTGCGGAGGTGGCTGGTCATAGGACCTTACAGATACTGACTTCTAGCCAGCAGTCCGGCAACTAAAGTATGCAAGCCAGCAAAACACACACAATAAAACAATACACATGAGGTAACAAAAATACACACAAGATAATAACACAATACACGAAAGACCAACTAATGGCAAGTTAGGCGACACCATTGCTTAGGCATTCTTTTGTCTGATTCTCAGTGAATTGCCTATGGGATTCATTAGCCGTGAGCAAAGGGGCATTAGTATGGGGTTTCCTGCTAGTGTTTAGTCATCTTGTCACTTAACATTCCACAAATGCTCCACATTGATTCATAAATCATCAGTGACTAGACAGTGGGCTCATAAGAGGCTACATTCCACAGACTCTACTTAGGGGTGTAAGTGAACTTCTCCCTTTACCATCTGTATTTATTGTCAGGTTTGGCTGAAATTTGGTATAAGAGATCTGTGCTTTATGTGATAGAGTATTTGTGAGTAGCTGTTTAAATGTCCATAACAGCAAGACATGCTCAAAAACATCAATAAATACTTTCAGAAGTGAATTGAATTAAATTACAAGACACAAGAAATGTGGGCTTCAGACAACAACCTTAAGTAAAATCTTTGAAACTGTTAAATATTCGCAGATGTGCGTATAGGATATTCACATATGGTTGAATTAAAATTTTTTTTTGTGCCGGTCGCAACATCAAAAACAGGTCTTTCGTCCACCGGTAGTGGGTGCATGATTCTCCTTCCTAGGGTAAAAAGAGTCAAAAGCTGATTCTCTTTATCTTCATCTAATGCATGACGTAGATTGTATGCAGCATTGTTGTTATGCATAGAGGTGATTCTCTGAAGAGACTGCATGTTAATGAAATGTTATCTTCATTTTAAATGTGCAGATGAATAATCATGCCAAAACCTGATGGGTGAAATTGTGTCCTTTTCAGAACATGTATACCATTGATCCAGAAACAGGAGTTCAATACTGCCAACCGCAAGCACTCTGGCGGGTGGAAGGGTTTGATTGGTCGAATAGAGTCCCGTTTTGTTACATCTGTTGTCGAGTTGTGTTGGCCACAGGCTCAACAGATCTCCCAAACAGGTTGAATGTACCTGGAGAGCTAGCTAATCCCACATGGGTTTTCCATGACCTACGATCACTGGAAATGGCATTTGACAGACTGATGGAGGAAGAGGAAGGAGACAGGGAAGGTAAGTTTCTTGGCTCCATCACACAAACTTTACTTATATTTTGGATTTTTTGGCATCCTTGAGTTGAAATTAGTATGTTTTTTTTTAATGTGCTATTGGATATGGGTGCTTTAGTGTGTTTGCAGTGCAGTACAAATTAGTACACTGTAATGTGATTTTTTGAACTGTTAATGAAAACTGTAGATAGCACTGTGGTTTTGTGAGATAACAGTGTTAGCGTGAGATCTGAAATTACTGAAAATGCAGGTTTTCTGGAATGTTATACTTATTGGGTTGAATAGTTCCTGACCTTTTGAAGGGCTATGGTGTATGGAATGATCCTTCTAAATGCTAGTGACCACTTACCCAGTAACGCAGTATTGCATCCTCTAAGACTTAAATCCTCTGTATTATTATTTGTCTGTTACTTGGATTTTGCACAATGGAGCCCAAATTGTGTTGTTTTCCATGATTAAAAAAACAATTTTTTCTGACAGAAATCAATGAAATAAAAAGAAATGGAAACAAAATTTATGCATCTTATTAAGTACTTATTTCTTAAAGCTTTAAACTGGTTTTGGGTTGAAAGTGCTTACTAACTTATAATCATAAGTTTGTAAAGTTGCTGGTAGAAAATCATGAGCTGGAGACTAAAAGATGTTGCTGACTTATAGACGTTTTTGTAATGCATTTGTGAAAAGATGCTGTTCTGTTCCCTTCATCTTGTCCATTCATCCAGCTCTCTGAATGGAACAACTTGTCTCCCACCAGATTTTCATGAAATTCTGTACTGGGCGATTTCCAGTTTTGGTTGAAATAGTACAAAAGTAACAGGTATTTTATTATGAAGACCCAAATACATTAGTGTTCTAGATCACCATTCATAACGTGAGTATAGTAAATTCTGTGGTGGCTGCGATAACTCGGTTGGTATGGCGAATTGCTACAGGCTGCGCATTTAGGGGATGGAATCCTGTTGGGGGGCCTTGGGGCCCACGCAGCCTTCTGTATAATGGGTGCCAAGTCATTTGCCCCGGGGGCGAGTGGACCATCTACCACTGAGGTTAGAGAAAAAAGTAGATCTATATCTGTGCTCTTCGTGTGGGTCTTTTGGCTTGTTATGGGGTGAAATTTACGTTTTGTGCAGTAAATTCATCGCTAAGATACGTACAAAATATCTCCCACGCAAAAAATAATAAAGGTTTGCACCAGGCTGTAAGTCTCTGGTAATACTGTGTATGGAGAAATCTTATATTTAGTGTAGTACAGAATATAGAAAGGCACATTTAAAATACCCATATTTAAATTTTATCTTTAAAATTATGAATTTAAAACCTGAGAACACCAACACAGGAAGTGTGGTGTCAGTGCCATGCTGTGTGGACATTTCCAAACTGTTTTTTTTTTTTTAAATGTATTGGGTGCAGGAGTTCCAACTGAGCCTCGCTGTGATCCTGTTTTGATTGTGGGCGCGGGACTTAGTGCGGCTGACGCGGTGTTAGCAGCCAGGTTCCGTTCACTGCCCATCATACACTTGTTCAGAAAGAAGGCAGGAACATTGGGCCAGGAGCTGCCAGAGAATATGTATCCTGAATATCACAAAGTGAGTGCAGTAAGATTATCTAGTGCATCTGGTTGTGGGACACTTTGCTCACTAAAAGTTGTTTACACTTAAAGTGTCTGTTGAGTAGATCATGAGAAGAGAGTAGTTCTATAGAGGAAATGTGACAACTTTGGAAAAAGTCCTGCGTCTTGACAGTGAAAATGAAGTTTGTGTTTGTATATAGAAATATCTTTCTACTCTTTTTCTTGGACCTTTTTTTTTTCATGGACATGAGGAAAAGAAAACCTGTCATATGTGTCTGTCTGTCTTTCTGTCTGTCTAATCAAGAAGACACGCTTTTAAATAGTTGTTATTTAAATTTTATTCCTATTTTATTTTGTTTTGTTTTAATAGGTTCTATACTTTTATTGCGTAGGCCAGGTAGCTCAGTCGGTATAGTGACTGACTATGGGCTGGACGGTCCGGGATCGAATCCCGATGGGGACGAGATTTTCTGCCCGTCCAGACCAGCCCTGGGGGCCAACCCAGCCTCCCGTACAATGAGTACCAGGTCTTTCCCAGGGGTAAAGTGTAACCGGGTCGTGATGCTGACCACTCACCCCTTTTTAGTGCTGTGGTCATGGAAGAGTAGAGCTATACCTCAACCCAACCTCTGGGCCACACCGGGCCTGTAACGGGATCACTTTAGCTTTTTATATTTTTATTGCATTTTCATATTATCTCTAACAATAGTCACATACATATGAAGTGCATTTTTAAACAATGGATCAGTAAGCTATACACACACCTTCCAGAATTTGAAAACTGAAGTGTCTGCTTCCAATCTTCAGTTTTATGAAATGTAAGCCACGTTTGCAGGGCTGATTTGGTGGTTTATTATCGACTTAACTTGCAGTTCTTATTCAAGAATGTCAGCAGGTAAAGTGCAATTGAATACAACCTTACAGACTGCACTGTGCTTAAAAATTGAATTATGTACCTGTTTTATGGTAATGACTTTAGTCCATTTTAATAATAATTTGTGTATTTTAATTATTTGGTGATTTTTCTGCCCATCATGTATGTTTATGATAAGGTATGGTTAGAAGGTATTGAGAATGAACATGTCACACACAAACTGGACTGTGGAAGGACAAGGCTATGATGGATGTGTTTAGATGTTTCACGTTCAGGTGTGTTTCCAACTTCTTGCATTATGTCAGTCATTGATGATAAGCATTTGAAGTAAGATTGTTTTTATGTGTTTGATTTTATGATTTCTATGAATGCGTATGTATGAATTTGGATTTGACAGAACACCGAAATATCACCAGATGGAAGTGATGCATATATCATTCCGATATGCAACAGTGAGCAAAACACTTACTTTTCAGTGATTGTGTCCTTTCAAAGAAGGGCAGATTTCCCTGAAAGGTAAAGGGCATAATTTTAGCGTTGATACTTCATGAACCAGGTGTTAAATGAAAACAAATATATGTCATGAAAGAGAACTCAGTGTATCAGGATCATGACAATGACGACGACAACAACCACCACAGCCACCGGTACTGGCACTGCCACTGCTCCTAATTGCTATTGGCACCACTACCGTCGCCATCACCACAACTGACCACCGCTACCATGTCCAACACCACAACTGCCTTCCACCACAACCACCAAAGAACTGGTTCTCACCTTTCCATATTGATCAGGTGTTGGAGATATTGTGACCTTTTAAGAAGCTGTTTTGTATTCGTACATTTCCTGTGCATCATCTTTATCTGAGACTCAGTTTCCTTCTTATAATAAAACCAACGAGATGCACTAATTTCTCAAATTTATTTTTGGAATAGAACTCTATATGTTTCGGACAGTTTCTCTGTCCATCATCACAGCAATCCATACAGGTTATGCTGACTGCTTGCTATCGGGATCAGAATCCCGCTAGCAAGCAGTCAGCATAACCTGTATGACATATACCATTGCTGTTTGTACAGTTCTAGACTCCTGATGATGGACTGAGAAACTGTCCAAAACATGCAGAGTTCTATTCCAAAAATAAATTTGGGAAATTAGTGCATCTCGTTGGTTTTATTACAAGAATATATCATGATGCACGGTCCTCTGAATCTCCAATTACTCAATTTACTGTTTACATCTCCCATTGACCTTTCTTGCAACCTGTCTGTATGAGCTATTTCATTTGTATGTTCCCCATACCCTGAAGATGTAAGCAGCAAGTTCCTTAGAAGCATTGGTTTGCATCATTCAGACTGTATGGTGTGACAATCCAGAAGACTAATCTGAATTGGAATTATGTTATTGATTGTTCCACTGTGACAGAAGTATACGGCCATAACTCAATTTCCAGAGTCATGCATGTGGAAACAAGATATACCGTATGATGATAGCATTAATGGGGCGGAGAGACTTGGGTGGTGCATAACTCATTACTGCAGAACTATGAGCTGAAGTATTGTCTCTAATATCATAACTGTTTTGCACAGGTGCATCAGATGATGAGCGACGGTGGCGCCAGTTACCCATGCTACAGGGCCCTTGCAGCACACAGGGTAGTGGAAATCTCATCAGATCATAAAGTGCGTGTGATAGGGCCAGATAATGCAGTCTCTGTGCACAGGGTGTCGGTAGTAGCGATTCTCATAGGGTCACGCCCTGATTTGAGTTTTCTACCTCCTGGGCTTGGTCTGGGTGCGAAGTCTTCGGAACCGGTTGACTGTCGATCAAACCCCATCGTTGTGGACCCATACACTCACAGAGTAGTCAGAGCACCACCTGGCATGTATGCCTTAGGGCCTGTCGCCGGTGACAACTTTGTGAGGTTTCTGCAAGGTGGCGCCGTTGCCATTACGAGTCACATTCATAAAGAATTGCAACACTATACAGTTTTGTGATCTGGCATTTGTGTGACTATGTAATTATCATCTACAGCTAGTATTTTGGTACATTACTGCATGTGGCACAAGTATCAAGTGGTGGATTGTGCTCAGCCTTCTATTTCTGACCTGACAGTTGTGTTTTGTTTCTGCAGGAAATAAAGACAATAAATCAGTTACTGGCTTATTAAAGACTGTTATCAAAAGGGTGCGTCGAAATGCCCACTCTGCTGGGAAACTTTTACCCAGAATGGAGGTGTGTCAGCTAGGCTATATCACTGAAATTAACTGCCGCACAGTACACCTGGTTTTGTAATCTGAAATCAGCCTTGTAATCACTAGTGTGTACTTAATGTGTTGCCTTTGTAATGACAGGATCTGTAGGTGCAGCAGGTGAATATCATATGATAATATTGGTTTATGTTGAAACAAACTCGTAATCCTTCTTTCGAAGTAATACACGAACATCACGATAGTGTTCTGAGTTAGGATGTTGTGTAGGGTCTTATATTATTACCGATATTTCGGAGAAACATGTTGTCTCAGTCTCCTAGGTTATGCATGTAGATACAGACAGATGGCAGAAGTTGTATCTAGACAAAACTCCATTGTCCTATAGCTAGAAGTGACACTTTTCTTTGAGATGGCAGTTTCAACCAGTGATCTTTCATGGTGTCAGAACCCAGAAGGCCAATTAATTTCTGCCATGATAACCTGAAAATATGCACACATATCTATATACCAATCCCCTTTATGCAGACAAATAGAATGTGCTACTAATTGTTAATGTGAATTCATGGTTTAATTGTTTGCGTGAATTTAGTACAGAATGGTCTGCCATGCCTGAGATATTTTGTTGATGTTACTGAGGGAGGGAAAATATTACTTTGACTTTCTTTTGGCAATGACTGTAGATTATAATGAAATTTTTGATTAACACATTTGACAACTTAACACAGAATGTGCTAAAGTTGTGATTTTTAAGTCTGCTGACATTGAAATTCAAAGGGTTCTGGTAACAATTATCTGTCAATTAGAAGTGCCATAAATAAGTGGTTCAGAACATTCAATGTCATTCATTTGTAAACGGTTCTGAGGTTAGTGTGCTCTTCATAAGGTTACTTGGTTTTGGAGTTTGTTAACCATGCTGTATTCTGAAACTCTTTCTGTCTAGGTCTGTAGGAATATTGCGAAGTTATCATAAATTTTCTTGTTGACAAAACTTGATCCTAGGTACTGTAAAGAGGAAAACTGACAGACTGTCCATTGAGATAGCTCTTGCTGTTAGATGCAACTGGGTAGGTGCCTCTTTACTCTCTTACCCTAAGACAAAATTCATTTTGCATAATGATCAGTTCTTTTTAGGATACTAAACAGGACAGAGACTATGAAACAAGTAATGCTAAACGTGATTTCAGGCTTTTACAGCAATGTAAGTGAGATCTCTACTCTTCTGGGGTATTGTGCTGCCTAGAGTGGTAATGGTGATGAGACCGATAGATTGTCCCGAAACGTCAGTACAGTATTATGACCGCCCTGCGTATTATCCCAGAAGTGTGAAGATCTCGAGTAATGCGAAATTCAGAATTCTGTTCCATATGTGAACTGAAAGTAATAATTGGATAAAAAGTTTGTAAATGCATGCATGCATGCATGCATTGAACATTGTATAAAGGCCGCTTATTGATTATTCATCGAATGAATGTAAAGGTGACACAGTGACTGGACACGGGTGCCAAAGATGTGGTATTATTGTTGTAACATTGTCATATGGACGGGATTGAGAAGGTGCTAGAACAAAAAAAAATATATATATATATTTATTTTGTGTACACTTAGGTAGGTTGCAAGAAAAGTGATAGACAGTTAGTGATGTTAACGGAGGTATAATAGTACAAAAAAAAAATAGAGGCTGGCCTATGTTGCTAGCAACTGCACAAGAAACTGGTTGGATATAATAAATATACATGAAACTGAGCAGTATATAAATACAGCAGTTGTTGCTCCGTACGTTGAGACTGCTTCATTTCCTGAAACTACTAATAAGTTCACTGCTCTGTTTTGACGCTGTTAAATTCCTACACGTATAAACCATTTCATGGGACTGAAAACTCTAGGAGTTTGTGCAGAATAAGTTACAATCCCTCAGTGTGCAGAAACACAACTGCACATGGAAGTAGCCAGCGATTTTGTGCAGACAGAGGTCTGTGAGAGGCTCTCACTGTGCCAACTAAAGAGGAAACACCCCAACCTTCTGCCTACTGCAGTATCTTGAAAGTAAAACTTAATAGTAGAATATTAGCATGACTCTTGATGTACTTTTTTAAATCCTTCAAAGACTTCTGTAAGTAGAAATTAATGCAACCTGGTTTCCAGATATCATCATTTGCCAAGATGAGTCACTATGGGAACAGGGTCCAGTAATTAGTTGAAACATGAGGCCTTTTGTTAATGCCATATATACTGGATCATTATTCATGTTACTGCAATAGGAAGACCTTTGTTTTGAAATAAAAAGTATTACTGTGATTTTCAACTGCCAGTTACCCTAAGTGGCCAGTTTTCTTATGTTAGTGACTGTCATGACAACCAGTACACGTAACCCTTAAACCAGGCAAAGGGCATTAAATAAAAAAATGAGAGAGTGCAAATTAAGAAATGGTGTAAATTTGCAAGGGGCGTTAAAGCAGAGAGGTGGTAAAAGAAGGGCTGGGTGTATTTGTTATGGTTTGACAGGTTTATGTAAGCATACAGACTTCTGCTCAACTGTGTTCTCTCTCTTCTCCCAAATGATGAGGCAGTGGAAACCAGCGTCATAGGTTTAACTTCTCAGCTGAATTTTTGTGCTGTGCGAACAATCTGTGTTTGCCATAACTTTCCATTGCACTGTTGGCAATGAAAATGGCATAGCCAGAGTTGTGTAAGCTAATTCTCACATGGTTGTCAAAATTGAAGAGAAATGAAAAACGTTATCCAAGTTTGTATAGTTACGCCACCTTATTTTAACTAATACATTTGTAAATGTGATAGGGTTGAACATGTGAAATTTCAGTTATTTATTATTTGACCAAGTTTGGGCAACTGAAACTATAAACTGTATAAAGACACTGAAAATTATTGTACCTGAGATTGAATGCACTGAACACAGGAACCCCCCCCCCCACTTTCAATAAAGCATAAGCTGTGGTGAAGAAGTGAGCGCTTTTAGAGAGATAGTTTCTTCATTTGGACCAAATATGGTAGTTATGCGAGTAGCCACTATCATTGTGTTTGAATAATGTTTGTGTCAACATTTAAGCACTATATATAAAGGTCATGTGGCTTGCAGTGACATGAGGCAGTGTTACCTGTGGACTGTGTACAGTGTCTGAAGTCAAATTGAACTCTTACTGTGAAGTTTTAAATTTCAGTAGCTTTGATGTTAAGGATTCAGGGCTTCTAGGTTGTGACAGCGAGTGGAAGGGTTATTATGTCCCAGCGTTTCGAAGGAATATACTTCCTTCATCTTCATTGGTCAAGGATCTGTTTCTGGGACTCGTTGATATTTGAAGATGAAGCTGTTTACAGTCCATTGAAACCTGAGGAATCAGTTTTGAGTTTATTTGCAATCTATGAATCCAAAAGTCAAGAAAACATTATGTACATACAGTAGCAGTTGGAACAGTACCAGCATAATGATCCAGAACACCAGAATACTCAGTACAGAAGTTATATTCTGCAGCATTGTACATGGGTTGTAGTATGTTCAGTGTACACTGGAGGCAGCTAATGTGGGAAGAATAAGAAAACTTAATCACAGAATACAAAAATTTTTTTTCAAAATACAAGGCCTGACATTGGAGTTATGTTTTCATTCTAATTACAGTCTGTGTTTCTATAGTAAAACCAACTAGATGCACCAAAGTCTCAAATTTATTTTATTTGGAGTAACACTCTACATGTTTCGGACAGTCTTTCTGTCCATCATCAGGAGTTCAAGACCGTACATACGGCAACAGGCATATGTCGAACAGATACTGCGACTGCTTGCTAGAACTCCTGATCATGGATGGAAAGACCGTCCAAAACATGTAGAGTGTTACTCCAAATAAAATAAATTTGAGACGTTGGTGCATCTGGTTGGTTTCACTATTGAAATGTATTACAATGCATGGTCCTACGAATGTTGGTTTCAGTCTGCTTATTTATGTAAATAAACTGTGTTGATGAGGTAAACTAGTGGTGGTGAATTTTAGTGACCAGAATATTGCTCAACATATGTGTAACATTAACTACACTGGAGAAGTTAGTGCCAAGGATGCTGCGTAAAATAAAGTAAATGTGGAATAGGACACTCAAGTAATGTATGTTTGGTGGCAGTGAATATGGTCCCATTACACAAGATGCCATGGGTCTTGCAGTGAACACTGATATTTGTCCAGAATTTGGTCATGTTCATATTATGTGAAAAATTTGTGTAATGTTGCCTTGTTGAGAAATGTGAAGAATTTGGTTATCAGAAGCTCATGAAGACACCATCTTCTCTGCAAATTTTGTGCAAAAAACTTCCACTTTTTTTACTCTTAAGTGAGTCTGACTTTTGATGCATGATAAATGCCTTTAAGTCTTCACATAAAGTGGTCATTAAACTGTCTCATATAAATGAAATGTCAAGTGGCTTCACAGTTAAATATTTTATTGTCCAACTTACGCACAAATATATAATTCATAGATACAATTAAAATTATAAAATATTTAAAAGAACTCCGCAACATGTTTTGGATCACAAAGGATCCATCATCAGGGAGCCTTGTACAGTACTTGGCTAAAATTACAAGAATGGTTCTCTCATGTCCGTTGACATGGACATGGTCGGCGTTATGGCAGCGTATTGTAACCCCGATTGTGTATGTAGTTCACCGACCACGTCAACGGACACAACAGAACCGTTCTTGTAATTTTAACAAAGTACTGTACAAGGTTACCTGATGATAGATTGTCTGTGATCTGAAACATGTTTGAGTACATTTAAATATTTTATAATTTGAATCGTATCTTTGAATTTTATATTTGTGCATAAATTGGACAATAAAATATTATGTTGATGATGCACAGTGCAAACATGAAGATGGCTTCACAGTGTTATGGAACTTAACAAAAAAAAAAAGTTCACACATATCCCTTCATAGGTTTCTGAATTGTATGTTTATGGATGGATGGAGAGGGTATTTTTAACTGTTTAAATACCAGTGGTAACTGATGTGCCACCTTGTACAACGCTGCAAGAGAAACACTGTTTATGCTACACATTGTACTTGCATGTTTCATATGGTTCCCAAAGTAAACACTTATTACTTTCATAAACGGCATAAAACCTTTTGTTGTTATTGTGGACATGGACTGTTGTTATAACCAGCCTCCTACAGCTCTCCAGTGTTCAACAATCAATGATTGTTCCTATAAGCCAAGTGTAGTGGATGCTGCGTGACAGTCATGTAATAGAAGACACCATTACAGTAGTAATCTGGTGTGCAGTGTGGGACATTTATGTACAATGCTGTGGTGACAAAAACTATCTGCAGCTCTCTTTACTGTGTATTTTTACATGTTTGTGAGAAGCACTTAATATATGTGAAAACATACTGTATTTGCTAATGTTTGTATTTCCTTCAGTGAGATAGTGCACATACAATTGTACATTGTTGCACAGTTGTATAACCATTGTTGGCATGGAAATGCAAAAGTATGTTCCCTTCTTATTATTGTTGGCTTAGATGTAGCTGCACAGGATAGAGACGGGTGGCGGCACTTGTGAATGCGGTAACAGACACTTCGGGTTACATAAAATGTGGGGAATTTCTTGAATAACTAAGGACATGTTGGCGTCTCAGGAAGGACTCTGCTGCATAGAGAGATATGTAGCTGTCAACAATATAAAAATGTACCCTGGTAAATCTCCCTCCAGCACCAACCCACCCACACACCCCCCATACCACACGAAATGTCTTACGTTATCACATTCATTACTCCATGCTCTGTTAC
>Ga0123354_10005272_pt1 | contig 18733 bp, 9 predicted proteins | sample TergutLab28metaG_2_FD_97872 | JGI IMG/M metagenome (GOLD analysis project Ga0123354, IMG submission 97872) | Labiotermes labralis P4 segment gut microbial communities from Petit-Saut dam, French Guiana - Lab288 P4 | ecosystem: Host-associated > Arthropoda: Insects > Digestive system > Gut ...
AACTCGTGTGAAGACATGGCGTGTTGTTCGTCTGAGTGCGTCTTGACGTTCCTTTATGCAGGCGATAACATCCAGTATGTTAACGAGCAGTTCGTCTCGTGTATCCACTTTTTTTCTGTACACGTCACTCTTTATCAAACTCCATAAACAAAAATCTAACGGGGTTAAGTCTGGAGATCTTGGTGGCCAGTTAATGGTACTGCCACGACCGATCCACCTATTAGAGAAAGTGTCATTGAGATGTTGCATCAAATGTCGGGTATAATGTGAAGGTGCTCCGTCATGCTGAAAGTACATAGCAATCCGTGTAGTCAAAGGAACATCCTCTAGTTGTTTTTGTAAATCATTTTGCAGAAATTCTAGGTAATTTTGTCCTGTCATACGACCGTCTAAAATTGATGTTGACGGTGGAGGTTTCGAACATTTATTATACTGTAAACTGTACCAACTCTGTCACTTGAACAATAAATACCGGTATTAGAAACAGTACGTACACGTAATATCTCTTTATTATCAACAATTTTTGCGGTTGTACATTCAAATAGCTCTATCTCGGAATCTGTTCGGAATAGAACACATATTCATATAATTTTGCTTAGAATGGTCGATACTATGACCTCCCAGAATATTGACTTTCGTACTGGGACACTCTGTATATTTTATATGATAAAGTCGTATAAAACTGAAAAGACAAATTTGGGCGAAATGCTTTTAGTGTTGGATAATAAGTTATATTACTAAACTAAGCTTAAAGTCACTGGAGTCTGATAAATTTCTTTTATTATTCTGTATGTTAATTATGGCGGATTAGTGCTTAAATAGGATTACGCTGTCTGACTTCACAAAACCGTTATAACGTGGAAGTAAAACAGGCCTGCTTCTAAGTTTAATAAGAACTGCTGTACCAGAAACAAGCCACCCGCATATGTCTATCCAGGGCTTGAGCCAAGAATAGGGCAGGGGTAGGGGCTTTATAACAGCAAAGTGACAATGTCGTAGGAACTGGTAGCAAATGTCATTGCAAGGGAAGTGTGTAAGCCATATATTATCTTCAAAAATTTTGTAATACTTTAAGCATCTAAAAGTTTCTTCGCTTATAAAATTTTGCATAAGTGTATTTCTGACTTTTGTGTATCTATTGACTTTATTAACAGTCATTTACCTGTAAAATTGTTTAAATTATCTAGTCTTATAGATCATGTTATAGCAAAATGTTATTTAGAAAATATTTCTCAAGAATGCATTCAGTAGATACAGGGGAACATGTTTGCCAAAATCATAATTGCAGCTTTTGTGGTTGTTTTTGGAATTCACTAAACTTGATAAAATTAAGAATGCTAATTGCGTTCTGCAACCTTCTTCTTAAGATGGGGTGAGGAGAAGTAAAATAATGAGAGAATTGAGAAAATGCTCTTTTTCTGAGCACTAATATCCTAATTACAGTGTAGAAAATGATTCTGTGACTAAACCTGGCCCAAGCAAATGTACAAGTCTCCATACCTATATTAACATAGGCCTACGTACACAATTGTTCTATGTTTTCCCCCATTTTGCTTCCTTCTTTTACACTATGGTTATACCAACTTTCTTGGTCCTTTTGTAACAGACTTAACACTGTGGAAGGTTATGCCAAGGAAACGTGTCAAAGAAATTGAGAATGAGAGAAATGGCATGGTGAAACTGTCACAGGAGGCAACAAAAGGAGAGGTGACATAGACAGATGTGAAGACAGGGCAAGCGAGAATCTAAAGCAGGGTAAGAGAAAATAGTAGCAAGGATGGAGAGTTCTTTCACCCTTTTACAGTCAACTCTACCCTTCATCACCCTTAAAAAAAAAGAAATATCTGAAATAAAATAACAATAGTTAAACGTCGTGAATATGAAATGTAGGGCACAAGAAAACTTACAAAAACCAAACTCGTATAAAACTTATGAATTATTTTTCCCATTTTATGTTGTCCTTTCATACACCATTCCTAAATTTACTTCTTTCTCTTGAAACTAGAAGAAACGGGTTGGAAACAGCAGGAACAAACTACTGCATACCGAAAGCAGGGACAAAATACTTGCCATTTAAAATTTACTGCACGCTCCCTTTCATTTCCACACGTACGTATTACAGTGTTCGGACACTATGAAACTCTGCGCAACTCCTTGATTTAGGTGACCTACATTACACGTACAGTGAAAGGGTGGGTTGATATGTGTGTTTGTGTGGTGGGGTTTATCTGTGTGCCATTCTGTCGCCGGGGTTTACAAAAGATTTATTTCAAACTGTACACATAAGCGTTTTATCTGTTACATACCCAGCTGTATGACTGATTAAGCAACTTATTATACCAATGCTGCACGTTAATCGTATTAACACACTTTCATTTCAAAGAATACCAAAGTTTCCACTGTGACCGTTCTCTCTGCTCTTGTAATTGCCGTGAGAACGACAACATAAACAGTGCACTTGATACGTTACTATTTATTTATGTGTATATAAACTCAGATGAGATTAACTCCTTAGAATACAATAGTTACAGGTATTTAGTCAATAACACAAGAAATATTTCTAATGATGTTTATTAGAGGATGATAACAACTACATGTTTCGGCCTATTCAGGCCATCATCAGGTTTTCATCCGAAAGAGTATTAGTGTTTATAAGATTTATGGGGTTATGTAACGATGGTGAGATCTCATCATCTGTGGTTTCTGACGTCTCTTAATGGTAGTAATAATCAAAACCATAGATGATGAGATCTCACCATCGTCACATAACCGCATAAATCTTATAAACACTAATACTCTTTCGGATGAAAACCTGATGATGGCCTGAAAAGGCCGAAACATGTAGTAGTTATCGTCCTCTAATAAACATCATTAGAAATATTTGTTGTGTTATTGACTAAATACCTGTACCTATTTATTTATATACACAACGGGGATGGCACATTTCAGAATCCTTATAAGACTGTAACAAGTGGAGTGAAATATTAGCTATTACCATTTAAATGAATGGATGTCCTCTGACAAAAACGCAGTGTTACCAGCTTCATTCAGATCTGTTAACGAATCTCAACTAAGAAGTTTTAAATTGAATTTTAATATATAGGATATTTGACAAGTGGTGAAATACTTCAACTTCGTCTAAATGTACCTGAAATCACAGAATTTCCCTTCTCATTAGTATGGGAGTCTAATCAGTAGCTTCTAAAGGTATATAGATCATGAGAATCTTCTAAATTTTGGGAGTTAACAGACGTCATTATATTTAAAATGCATAAGAAATTCGTGGGCGGAAATCAGATAGGGAATAACTCTTTGGAGAAATGATGTATTGTTTGAAATATATTCTCATTGTTAAAGCGAATTACAAAGAATAGTTACAAATTTCCATTACCAACTTTTTGCGCAACACTTTCATATTGCTGGCTAATTCTAGCACATGTTTCGGTCCGACTCATTGGCTATCTTCAGAGAGTCTTCTGTGACGTATGCAGCGTATATTTCAAATTATTTATTATATTTTTAAATTTTAAAATATAAATTTAATTTTTTTTTGCTTACGTTGAAACATATACTGCTTATGTCAAAGAAGATCCCCTGAAGATGGCCAAAAAATCAGGCCGAAACATGTCGTGGAATTACCAAATAATAAAAAAATGTTGTGTGACAAGTTTGTAATGAACTTTTGTAAATATAATATAACTGCCGAGAACATTTATAGTACTATATTTACGTTTAATTGTGTATAAGTTTGTGGACAGGATTAATCTGGCTCAGAATATGTTCCAGCTGTTGTGAACGTGTTAATGAAACTTAGATCTTTACAGAAAGTGACCATATTCTCCGTTAGCTTAGTAACCATCGGCTTATCATGAATTATAATTGTCCATTGCATTAATTAATAAATTACTGGAGAGAAATAATGATGGTTCCAAAAAATTAAATGATAAAAATTCATGTCTTCTGTAATGCTACACCATATCTGTCAGTGAACAGGTCTAACGATCATCCGAAAATTCGGTAACTGTATTGAACAGGCAAAGTGTCACACCCCAAAAGTGTCGACTCCTCATTAGCCTAATTCCTAAGACCTTAAAACTTCGCATGTTTAAACATCCTTTTGTAACTTTCTTCACAGAGAAATTACCAGCTTCATAATAACCATCATAAATTCCTTCCATGGCCGCAGAAATCAAGAAATCACTGCTGTACATTTCGTCTATATTCAAATACTCCTTTGAGTTCACAGATGGTTTTACATCGATGTTTTTTTTCTGTTTTAATTCTGTATTAATGTCAAACTTACCATTGGAAAGTTATAACTATTCTACGCATGTGATTTCTTGTGTGAAACCTAGGATTTGTTTCCAGAGAACTGTTTTACTCTTTGCCTTAGTGAATACGTCTTATTTTAAGATATTAGAAACAAAATCAGACTCAATGAAGGGGCTAATGTGCGAGGGTTAGAAATCACAGGAGAACAGAAGTAATATGTTAGCCAATTTATGGGGCGCGTTCACAAAATTGCGAAATCGACTGTTGACTTTGCCATGTTTGTTCTTCTGCTTTCTCCACCCCTGTCTGTCTATCCGCCCTTCCTTCCGCACGGAATATCTCAACTCTCACTGGAAGGATTTTTATTCAATAATAAGTTGGGTATTTTTCAAAAATGTGTTGAGGGGAAAATTAAAGTTTCATTAAAATCTGAAAAGAATAACGGGTACATTATATGAATATCAGTTGACATGTTCGATCATATCTCAGTTCTACTTAGAATGAGAAATGTTTCAGAGGACGTTTGTAGAGAAAAACAAGACACATTATTTGTGCAATATTTCTTTGTTCGAAAATCTTTCCGTTTATGAGATAAGTGGACAAATACGGTAGAGCTGGATAAATCACAGAACACAATATGGCACATGCGCATTTCATTCTGGACGCCAAAGGCCACAATCAGATTATATAAAAATTATTGCTTTTACTCTGCACGAACGCCCCTGAATATTACGTTACACGTACATTGCCTGCATTTCTTAAGTATTAAAAGTGAAGGGCAAGTCATTTTTTATTTCTGCATGACAGATAGCTTCTTTATAATCTTAGTAATTAACCAACTTAATGCACAAATTCGGGTTTTATAATAAGTTTATTATATCGCCTCTACATATTTCGAGCATTATGTTCTCATCATCAGGAGGTCAAAATTTTATTATACAGCATCTGGTATCGTCACACCTGTAGGTGGTCGTCCGGTGCGCACCGGACGGCCACCTACAGTGTGTGACGATATCAGATGCTGTATAATACAATTTTGACCTTCTAATAATGAGCACATAGTGCTCGAAACATGTAGAGGCAATATAATAAACTTATTATGAAACAAGATTTTGTGCATTAAGTTGGTTAATTACTAAGATTATACCGAGATGCACGGTCAGCAAAACATAAAAAACTTCTTTATGCTTGTAAGCACTTTTTTTATAAGCGCTCAATTTAGCATTCATGTCCTAACTTCGTCGGGCACATAGGTTTGAGTGACTTAGCCTGGAAGTTATTTGTGTTGTTAAAGTAACTTAAGACCTTAATTACTTGGAAGCACTTTGCTTACAACTTTGGAAGTAATTATAGTGATGTGAGAATTTCTGACCCCTCAGATAAGTGAATTTTACTGACAGCCGACACACATTATGCTATTAAATTAGTTTGCGTCAGTAACCTCCTCGCAATGCGTGCAATTAGCTGAGAGCACTCTGAACAACACCACAGAATTCTTTGAAGATCATGCCACTGAACTTTTTCAATCATAACAACTATAATTCTGCTTCTTAACCAATGCCATTTAGCAGTAACCTTGCAAAAATATAGGTGAAAAATGCATAATTTAGTGCGAAATTTTAAAAATCAAGCTAGCCGTGCTCTCGTCAAATAGGCTAGCACTCAATCTCGATTCAGCTACATTTAGGAAAAATAGATATTAAGATGAGGTTGCGAATTGTTTTAATTTTATTAAAAATGATTCACTTATTGATAAATTCATGCCGTATCCTACAGCTTTCGAATAATAAAATACTCAAAAACATGGAAAATTTTTACAGCCGTAGTAACTAAAAAGCAGAAGAAAATTTAGGAAACGGAAGGTGTCCAGAAGGGTGGATCTTATTTTGTATATTACAAACAACAAGTGCTTATAAATAGTTGAAAGTAATCAGAGAGTAGAGCGTGTTCGTATATAATATTACAGACAGATATCAACAAAACTAAACCTCGCTCTGAAACGTAAACCGCATTTTCATAAAATTTTCTACTGTGTTTTTGCTGATTATTTCCGTAATAAAACTGTCAAGTTGATTCTCCCTACATGTTGTTCCTGTACATGTATAGAAGTAAGGTGTCTGTTATCTTTTCCAGAAAATGACAATTATCCTATTTGTTACTGAATTCCTCGTCTGTGGTTTCAGCAGAGACCGGCGGCATTGCCTAAGGAATTTTATGTGCGAAGAAGATGCCGAAAGCGCAATGGAAATTTCGCTTCACATCGCGACGCGTGGATGCGGCGTCTTTAGACCGGAGTGGTTACTTGAAACATCTGTTGCCTGCATGAACTTTCAGACAGTAATTTTATCTCAAACAGAAATAATACTACCACATACCTCCATCGAATAAAATCATTCTTCAACAGAGAGTAGATCTTATTACTACTTCAGAAAATTAAACTCACCAAGAAAAGTTATATAATTAGAAGCTTCGTGTCCTGAAATTTCTAAAGGGTTTAAAGTTTGAATTAATTAAAAGGGCTTGACATTGAAGAAAAACAGATCAATATAGAGTCAGGTCGAAGATCTAAACAAAGAAAAACGTTAATCCATAAATGATGGAAGAAGAAAGATAATATTAATACAGATCTAAAATTTATTTGCTATAGGCTTGTAATATAGTTTGACGACTTAACTGTATTAATGTCTTTACTGACGTTGCTACACTGCGGTCCCAAACAGACATTTTCTCGAACAGCCTGCAGGATATTATGGCAGGTTTTTCACAATTTCATGCCGGTCATAACTTCTTTAAATTATTTCTATTTTAGACACTCCTGTATATTTCCCCCCATCAGTTTAGTGAAACTGGTCCAACTGTGGGTTTATATTTCGCGAATTCTAGGGGCTCTGACTAAAAAGATTAAATTTTATGACATATCTTGACAGGAACAACGACTGTGCAGATTTGCAACAAACCTGGTACTAAAGTTACCGCACTATGCCCAGAGAAGTAAACACAGGTTACCTATATTCGTTACAAAATCAGTAACTCAGAGTCCTGACACCGAACCCATTGACTGAGATGTCATTATAAAAAGCATTAGAGTCTTCTCAGAATTTTTAAATCCTTACATTTATAATATTTATGAAGGATATAAAATCCACAAATTAAATAACTCTTTTGAAAGTTACAGGTATTTTAAATAATGTGTTTAGACCACAAAAAATCCTTAAGAAAACAAGAATAAAACTATACAATACACTGGCCTTTCCGGTCTTGTTATATGGCAGCGAAACTGGGACTATTGAAGCAAGGGACGCTAGAAGAATAACAGCAGTTGAGATGAAATACACGAGAAGAACAGCAGGATACACTTGGACAGATTACAGAACAAATGACCAATTGCAAAGGATTTATAAATAACACCAATTTTGGACAAATTACTGGAATACAAGAGAAGCTGGGTACATAATGTAAATATAATGTCTGGAAATAGATTACCCAGGGTAATGAAACACTACTCCCTAACTGGCAGAAGAAATCATGGTAGACCTTTGAAAAGACTTCTGGATACGTGAGACCGGAACGTGTCAAAAAGTGGTCCAACTCCATGAAAGATATAAGATGATGACGATGATAATAAAATCCACTATTTGTACGGTACTGAATTGCATCTGTAGTGACCCTCTATGTTAATCTACCATTTTCATTTATCTTGAAAAAAGAGACTTAACTACGTTTTATTTCCGTGTGTTCAACTCCCGTTTTTATGGAAAAATCCCGAATACACAATTATCCGTTCTAATATTTGATTGTGAGAAAATATTACTTGTTTTGCAGTGTAAAGTATATGAAAAGCCCATGAGGGCTATTAGATTGTAGCAACGTTAATACTCATAAATAGGACGATTCTCATTTACGGTTTTAAATAGCTCGACAAAACGCTGTCGAAGAAAACTGAAAAGAATCTAAGAATGAAAATGTTCTAACATTAGAAAATTTTATGCCATTAACTTATCCGTTCCCGTGACTTATGCCTAATCACTGAATCTGCCGTAGATGTAAAGCATAGATTCTAAAGTTCTCAGGATCACTTAGTTCCGTACGAATAACCGATAATTTATTAACTTTTATTTTATAAATCTAGTTAAATATTTTGCAGAATCTCTGGTGTTACTGCAGTTACCTACACTTCTCTACTTCTGTACCGTATCACTGTGATACTGACAGAACACAATTTTAGGAATACTGATGAAACTAGTTCAATAACTTGAATAATACGAAGTAAGGTTGTATTTATTTAATATTATTCATTTTCCGTGTGACTATATTTTATTTACTAAAGCTGAATTCCAACTTGTTGCACAACAATTTTTTTTATCAGTTAATATTCCGACATGTTTCGGCCTGATTTATTGGCTATCTTCAGGGAGTCTTCTATGACATATTCACCTACGTTTCAACTTATCTATTAAAATTTTAAAATGTAAAATTTAATCTTTAAAAATAATTTAATAGATAAGTTGAAATACACGCTGCGTATGTCATAGAACAGTCCCTGAAGATGGCCGGTTAGTCATGCCGAAACACGTCGAAGAATTAACTGGTAATAAAAAAAGTACTGTGTAACAAATTGGTATTGAACTTTTGTAAATGTTGAATTTAAATTTTTCAATGGTTTTGAATGATAACGCGACATTCAATTTGTGTAAGTGATTTTACATGCTTACCGTTATTATATTCTAGCAATTTATAACAGGTCGATTTTGCACATTTACCAAAGTTGTTAATAATCGAGTTGCAGATCTTTATAGCAGTGTTGTCACTGACCTACCAAATTTAATTTCAGGTCTATTCAAATTACCATAACCTCACATGGATTATGTAATATTATCTTACAAAATCTGCTTTTATTTTGAAAAACAAATTCTCTTTAAATAGATAAAATAATAATACTTTGGCCAATAATCTCTTTGTTTCGTAGAGTAAAAATTAAGAGATACATAAATTATTCCTTTTTTATCCATCCGTAAATTCCGGCTTTATGGGGTGTGTAAATAGTTTTTTAAATTTGGTTAAGTGTCCTTGTAAATGGAGTCGACTGACCGCAACATACCAGGCTGAGGAGTAACCTTAAGGAACAAGCACAGATTTGTAGATATAAATTGATGCCCCCTGTGGGTTTCAAAAACACTTTTAACTCCTCAGACTTCGTAGCCATTGTCCTTGCGCATAGTTTACCTAATGGAGTAAAATTAGGATCCCCAGGGACGTGCATGTTTGAATCGACGAAGGAATAAAAATCCTTTACTATATCGGTGGCGAAACGTGTCGATGGTCACAATGAATATTAGGCAATTATACGATGGGGTGCTGATAAGTCATTAGCCCGACCAGGAAGGAAACAAACCACGGCGACCAAACTCGGGATTTATTCAACGCACTCCACACGAAACTCAATAAACTTCTTAGCCCGTTGCTATAAGTAAGCAAGCAACTCAAAAAAATTCTGAAGTTTGTCCGTCTATCCAGTTCTCCATGGCAGCAATGACCTCTGCGTCGGATGAAAAATGGCGAAATTTTATTTTTTTTTTCAGTCCAGGGAACAGTGGTAGTTCGACGGGGCCAGATCCGGAGAATAGGGTGGGTGACCAAGACACTGGAAGACCAGGTTGGCCAGTTTCTTCTCGGTTGCAAGTGTCCGGTGAGCCGGGGCATTTTCGTGCTAGAACAAGACCCCCTTGGTGATCTTCCCGCGGCGTTTTTCCTGCAAAATGTCCTTCAATTGTACCAGCACAGATGAATAATACTTCGCGTTGATAGTTTGACCCTTTGGAAGATAATCAATGAGGAGGATGCCGTCTTGATCCCAAAAAATGGAGGCGAGAAATTTTCCAGCGGATTTTTACACTCGGATTTTTTTGGGGCGGGGTGAGCCGTTATGCCGCCACTCCATTGATTGTTGCTTTGTCTCCGGGTCATAGTGATATAACCAGGTTAAGTTCATGGTCACCAATCCCGACAGGAAACTATTTGGATCGCGCCGAAAAAATTCCAATAGTTGCTCAGACGACTGGCACAGTTGACTTTTTGATCCGCATTCAGGCATTTCGGGACCCACTTCGCGGGCAGCTTCCGCATGCACAAATCTTCATGAATGATGGGCCCAACCCGCTCACGTGAGATTCCCAGTTGCTCAGCCATTGATTTAGCCGAAATTCGGCGGTCTTCCAAGATTAACCCATGAATATGATCAATACTCTCCGGGGTGTTCACTGTTGTGGGTCGTCCCGGACGAGGACCATCACAGGTGGAAAAATAACCACGTTTAAACTCGGTCACCCAGTTTTTGACGGTGGCGTACGATGGTGCATATTCCGCTAATGTTTCTGTCCGATTGGCGTGAATTTCCTTCGAAGCCTTGCCTTGTAGGGGAAAAAAAACTTGATGACATATCGCGTTTCATGTTGTTGAAATCGCGCTTCGCCTGATATGCTTCCTTACAGCCTCTGTAACAAGAAATGGATTGCAATTCGGCACATGAACACATCCCTCTTTCCAAAAACACTATCGATTCCGTCCTAAGACATCGGAAAGTAGGTCGGGCTAAAGACTTATCAGCACCCCCTCGTAGTATGACACATTTAAAACTGGTTTCGGGGTAAAAGCTGTGGTGGTGTTCCTTTGTTCAGCTTGTAAAATGATTGTGTTCTTGTGGAACCCGTTTCCGTAATTTGGCGGTATTTATTTTTTGTGTTTGTACATATTCATGTATCCTCGCAAATATTTCTGTACGTTGAAATAAGAAACATATTTTTGTAAACGATATTACCATAGTGCAACTAATTTGTTTTATAGATATTTTACATTCTTAACTACGGCGTTTTAATAGTAATTCATAAGGGCGTTGTTCCTCACTCTTTACCATTCGTGACCTATTAGCTTTAAAGGGCACAAAAAAGAAAAAATTCATCCAATATCAGTTTTACTTATCAATTTACGTCACTGTTTGATAAATCTGATATTGTTTAATCATTGAAATATCAAATTCATTAACATTTCATCAAATATTAATACATGGAAATGAGTTTACATATAACGCAATCAATTCATCAGATTGAGTTAGAAAATTGCAATTTTATAGTCAGAAAGTGTTCCGTGCTAGATATAATCAGTATTTTATAGTGATGATAGAGCTGCAAACTGGAAAGAGGATTAGTCGATAAAGAAAAGCTTTGGTACTGTAATACATGTACGACTGGCACTCAAAGGCTTGTGCCAGGGATAGAGAAACCTTGGGCTGGCTTACAAGTTGTGTGAAGAATTCCGGAATATAACTGTTTTGGTTGAATGAATAAAGAAATAATATTGAGACTGCACAAACGTAAGTCTCAGAAGCTCTATAACAAATTCCGTTATCGAAAAATTGTGAGGACCATATAAAAATTGGATAAAATATTTCGATTTTAATTTGGTGTAAATGGAAGTGACTAGTGATCTGAACCAGCAGAGGGAGACAGTAAACTACTTCGAATGAGTTTAGTGGCAAGAGTATTATCGCGCAGGTACTTACTTCATTTCTTGCTTAGATAGAGACAATTCTGCTGGTAGATGTCCCTATATATTAGCACGTGTATTGTTCTATTGTAAACTGCAGCGATCTATTACAGGATGATCTTAAAGGAAGTTTCTAAGTAGAATTTCTAATTCACGACCAGGTGTCAACATTATGTGTTATGGAATAATCCTCGACTGGTAAAGTTCAATTCCAGGCTTGTGATATGAGTCAAGTGGATCACAAAGGCGATACGTGTGTGTGACAAATGATCGCTCGATTCCTTTACACCACTATCCCATCTGACAGGACGTGACCTGCCATCGACAAGGCTAGTAAAAGGACAGAGTTCGCAGCTTGATACCTATTTCACAAGACACACAGTTATCACTAGAAATCTGGTCAAATGGAAGCACACCATAAGGACTGCTTGAAGATTTTCCATAATTTAAGTTGAAAATTTTAATGTTCCATATTTCATAAAAAAACTTGTTTAAAAAACATCAAATAGAAAGTTATTTCTGATTGTTTTTCTACGAACAAAGGAACGGAATGTTACGGACAGTTCTGAAATTGAAATAACATAAATGTGTACCCAACAGAAATATTCGCAATTCTACGCCCTAGAATCAAAGTTTACCTTCGCAGTTCATTAATCGCAGTTACAAAAGTAAGCAAAAAGTGTTACAGAAACAGTGTTATGAAATGGGACTTGGCTCCCAGGCCCAACATTTTTTATCGAACTTTATATGAGAACTTTATAATCTGATATTATCTCAGAAAATGAGAAAAAAAATCCAATGTTTAATTTTTCAGTTCATTAAACAGTACTGCATTTCATATATAAATATTTTATAGTAGGTAACCGTGCATTTAAAAGTGATTCTATTTGTTAATGAGCAGGCATAGTAATTAATTTAAAGTTCTAGTGACCTAAAAATAAATTAAATTTTGTCAAACTACCACATTATCGAAGAATCAAAAACCTGTATTTGATGTCTCTGACATTCTCTCGTTATCAAATCGTAATCAGTGTTGCAATCAATCAAATATTTGTTTGCAGATTCAAAAACGCTTTGGCAATCAACGCGAATGTTTTGGTATCTGTGGTGAACGAAATGCGAATCGAAACACTAGAAAAAATTAGACCACTACACATTTGGTTAAAAAATAATTTAATGTTTTCGTTAACTGGGGTCACTGGATTTATACTTTGTCTTTAAGAACAAAACTCTTTTTCTGACACGGTGTCAATACAAAAAAAATCACAAATACTCTTTAGAAACTGTAGGCCTCACCCCTGTTAAAAAACGATGGACATATGAAAATTCATTGAAGTTAATATGAGATATGAACACGCGACCTGGAAGGCCGAATGTTTCATTCGGAACCCACATAAACAGATTCTATTCTGGGATATAATTATTCTGTAAGGTTTTCATTCAGGAATAATAACAATTACTCTTACCTGAAATTATTATTGTAATCATTATTGGAGATTTTACCCAACTTTCTGTATCATCCAGAACATTCCCTATTGTTAGATATGAAACAGCTGCATATTTAATGTGCAGTGATACAGATATATTTAATAAGCAAATGAATTCCTTGAAACAGATTTTACACTAGTAACATTTTTCTTCGGTGTTACGGTTTCAATTATATTGGTAATTTGTGTTTCAGTTTCGGTAGGCACAGATTCAGATACACACACACACACACACACACACACATATATATATATATATATATATATATATGAATAGAGAAAATTATACCTTCAAAAATAATTGTATGTTGGTAGTATGTTTCATGTAAGGTACTGTTTTAATTATGTTGCTAACTTGTGTTTCATATGAAGCCATAAATTTAATTTTTGTTGATTGTTTTGTGGTTTGTTGTGTGTTTATTTGTGTAAGGTTTGTTATAATTATTTTATGATAGTTTTGTGATTGGTCTTTGTGCCCTTAAACTACGATTTTGAAATATTTTAATTTTATTGAACTTAAATATCATCATCATCACGACCATCACTGTTAAGGAAATAGAAAGCCAACTCTGAAATTCCACATTACTTATTACGTGGACCCAGGTTAATGAACATGCCCTTATTATGCTGTTTATATTCAGAAATCGCTTGTCAGTAGCATACTACCGTCCCGAAAGAGATCGTGTCTTTTCCGACCCCTTTCGAAATATATCGGTTCAAAGACAATCCTGGTGGCTACAAAATGGGTTGGAAACACACGACGTAAGGTAGCTATCCACTTATTCGGTAATGCATAAAACACTGCTTGCGTCCGGCTCAAGACTCTTCACTTGACTATCGATTATATCATTAGACATAGCGGTGGTTTTTAGACGACCAGCATAGTGGGAAAGGCACGAGATCGAGTATAAATTCAGAATGAGTATCCAAAACGTGTCAGAGTTAAAAATAAAATAATTTTGAAATATGGACACCCTAAATAGGACCGTTAGTAAATGATTGATTTCTCTTTCTAAGCGGTGTTTTAAATGAAGTGAGACCGGTCATAGTTTGAAAGAATTCAGTTGAAGCTTATTTTATTGTTTCCTGAGATCGGTTGCCGCGTAATGTGGCAGGAAAGTGTAGATGTTTCGGAGAAAATGGCATCCTCCTTCTTCAGATAGAAGCTCGTGATATTAATTTACTAAACCACTCCGCTTCAAAAACGAAGTTATCCATTTAAAATGTCACTGTTTTAAAAACCTGAAATCTGTAAATTATGAGAACTGTGGGTTTTGGGGCTACATAAACCTAATAATGTGTTTTGATTATCATTGTTTAAATAAATCTGACCAAAGTTCCGATTTAACTAACTCAGTCTTTGCACAACATATTGTCTAACAAAAATTAATGCTCGGAGTTAAAGCGCGTTTGATTAAAATTACAAATTTCGTTAGACAAATGTTCTTAACGAAGCCCTACCAAATTTTCTACGAATATTAAATGTGATATTTCCAATGACAAATTTGCATACTTTGCGTTAATAACTGTGTGTCTAACTAGTGGAAAAAATAGGCAATAATGGAGGCTCAGTCACAAATACACGTAGTTTATTGGATTTTTCTACTACTCCTGCATTCGATGTCTGACCGACTATAAATTTGTATTGAAATATATATTTGCACAACATTTTAAAAGCTTGGATCTTGTGTTCTTGTACCGATTGATAGAACTAGTCTGGCCGACTATAAATTTATAGTCGGTCAGACTAGTTCCATCAGTCGGTACAAGAACACAAGATCGAAGCTTTTAAAATATTGTGCAAATATCTATTTCAATACAAATTTATACTCCTGCATTCTTTAACAGGAGGTGAGAGAATATAAGCTCACAAAAGAAAAAGTAAGAGTTTACAATTTTTTTTCACTAAATGACAGGTGAAAGAAATAATAAACAATTTTTTTTGTATAGTGAAGAAACCATTAATTTAATTGAATTTTATTTAAATAAGGAGTGTTACGTTTTTTCTGCAATTTTTTAATGCGTTTGGTTTGCCTGATATTGTGACACTAAACAGGATAATTTAAGCATTCTCCCATAGTTACTTCAATTCATTCCCATGTAATGACATCATAGCAACATGGGGTCTTCAAAAGACTTAAGGTATAAAGCCCCTAAGCCATTTTTTTTAAAAAGAGGAGTTTACTACTTCTATGAACATAGATTTATAGACGCAGTAATTCCCTTCAAGGCTTCTGTATACCTGCTAACAAAAGCAGCTGTGATTAATATTTTTCAGCCATCACCAATAAATCACCTATTTCGTGTCTGCGTGTGTGCATGCATATATATATACGTGCACGCGCTACTCTGGTTCATGGTTAGGTACGGTCATACGAGTTGTCTCTCATAGGGTGTCTATTGCAGGTCTATTAATTCTGAAGCGAATTCTACTGACCACTAAAATTACAGCAAAATCCACGCCCCAGTATCACTGTCTGTTACACGAATTATAAATTAATAATCTCCTTCCATCCCCCCACCCCCCAGCTTTTGAACATCCCATCTGACATGAATTTTCACAGGGATAAGCAGTCATATACTTTTAAAATCTTACCAAATTATATTAACTTTGCTTAATGCTTTGCTTAATGCTTTTTTCTTGTGTGTATTGTTGTAGTTGTCTTGTGTGTATTGTTGTAGTTGTCTTGTGTGTATTGTTGTAGTTGTCTTTTGTGTATTATTGTAGTTATCGTGTGTGTATTGTTGTAGTCTTGTGTGTATTATTGTAGTTGTCTTGTGTGTATTGTTGTTAGTTGTCTTGTGTGTATTGTTGTAGTTGGTCTTGTGCGTAATATTGTAGTTGTCTTGTGTGTATTGTTGTAGTTGTCTTGTTAGCATTGTTGTAGTTGTCTTGTGTGCATTATTGTAGTTATCGTGTGTGTATTGTTGTAGTCTTGTGTGTATTATTGTAGTTGTCTTGTGTGTATTGTTGTAGTTGTCTTGTTTGTATTGTTGTTAGTTGTCTTGTGTGTATTGTTGTAGTTGGTCTTGTGCGTAATGTTGTAGTTGTCTTGTGTGTATTGTTGTAGTTGTCTTGTGAGCATTGTTGTAGTTGCCTTGTGTGCATTATTGTAGTTATCGTGTATTGTTGTAGTCTTGTGTGTATTATTGTAGTTGTCTTGTGCGTAATGTTGTAGTTGTATTGTGTGTATTGTTGTAGTTGTCTTGTGTGCATTGTTGTAGTTGTCTTGTGTGTATTATTGTAGTAATCGTGTGTGTGTATTGTTGTAGTCTTGTGTGTATTATTGTAGTTGTCTTGTGTGTATTGTTGTTAGTTGTCTTGTGTGTATTGTTGTCATCTTATGTGTATTTATTGTACTATGTGTGCAGTGCTGTTTTTAATTTAGATGCCGGACAGCTGGCTAGAAGTCAGTACTCGGAAGTTCCTGCGACCGGCCACCTCGACACAGGTTTTTCTTGGTTTCCCTGTGACTATAAGCGAATGCTGAGACGGTTCCCAAGATTCAAAGTTGCCACTACATGCTTCTCATGTAGCCCTCCCGACTTAAATTTATGAGTAACCAGCTTCATATTTTGTATACATGTAAAATAACCACTGCCACCGGGTGACAACCCAATTGCAGTTAATTATTATTTTATACGTTACGCCTGTGTATATTTCAGAAAAAACCATTTCAAATGCTTTTTCGCTTGAATATAATCGTTCATGAACTAAGAACACTTAGATTAGCCTACAGTAGACATCCATATTAATTAATGTTCCTACAGAGTTTAAAAATTGGTAAAACAGATTTGATGAACTTCATTTACGCGTTGAATATAATGCTTTAACGATCCGGGTGTAGTGGTTTTCACAATGACTTCTATACGCTTAACACTATTTATTTTTTGATTAAGTGTTTTGCGAGAAACATTAGGTTTGTCGCAGGTTTGCCTAACAGTAATAATGCAACATATATTACATACGCAAGCTACATGCTGTAATATGTTCTTCATTAGAAAGACAATGTACTCGTAGGAATATTGAATATTGTTCACTTACTATGGTTACTACAGTTAACTGTAACTCCAATACTACAGCGATTAGGCTTACGTTAGACTGGGAGAAACTAACTTAACTAACATTAGTAATTTACATGTGTGTTCGGATTAGTCGTTCAGCTGAACAGGGGAAGCAGTGTGGTTGACCAAATTCTATATGGGAGTACCATATTAAAATGAAAATTAAAGCAAACTGGCGAGGATTTTGAGATATTTAATTTAGCCAGGGAAGAGTTAGTAGGATATCAGATCTTTAAGTTCTGTGATAGACAGGTAAATATTTAACGTCTGAGTAACTTTTAAAATTTCCAGAACATCTGTGCTCTGGAAGTTGGAAAGCTGAGGGAAAATTAATAGTTATGTCTTTTTAAACGGGACTTTAACGAAGGAGATATATATGGGCTAGACGGTCCCGGATCGAATCCCGGTGGGGACGAGATTTTCCGCCCGTCCAGGCCGGCCTTGGGGCCCACCTAGCCTCCTGTAAAATGGGTACCGGGTCTTTCCCGAGGGTAAAGTGTGGCCGGAGCATGCTGCTGACCACCCACTCCCTTCTAGTGCCGCGGTCATGGAAGAGTACAGCTATACCTCTACCCACCCTCTGAGCCACACCGGATCTCTAAAGGGAACGCTTTACCTTTAACCAATCAGTAATACTACGATTCAGAACCAGTGCTGTTCTGAACATACGTTAAGCAGCGGGAAGTGGGTTAATATTACAAACTTACTGAATGTTGATGATCGTACTGTACAGGAAACATATGGCTCTTCTGAACACCCGAGTACTGTATTTCTTGTTAATATGAATATTAATTTGCGGTTAAACCAAATAATACATACAAAACTCTCGGTGTTTAGAAGGTATTCAACAGGAAAACAGAAACCGTCAAAGACAAATTGGTAGATTAAACATTAACACCCATAATGGGCGTCTATTTTGCAATTAAGGTTTAAGATACAGACCACTGAAACTCGTATTATATGGCTATACACCACTGCCGGCTGTTGTATCTTAATTTAAAAGAAATAAATCACTAAAAAACACAATTTTGCGAATGTTTTTCGCTCGTACACAAATATATAACCTAATTTTTTATTTACAGTCCTCCTTTAGGGCATAAATTGTTAGATTTTAAGTAAGAGTCTTCTATGTAGTATATTTCTAAGCGCGTTATTTAAAGACTTTGTTAATAAACACATTTAAATATAAACTATGTACGAGTACGTACATACACTCGTACATAGGGACGAGGTAACGGGGGAATGGTGGAGAATGCATAACGAGGAGCTAAATGATTTGTACTCCTCACCCAATATTGTGCGGGTGATAAAATCGAGAAGAATGAGATGGGCTGGGCATGTGGCGCGTATGGGTGAGGAGAGGGTGTGTA
>Ga0123354_10005274_pt1 | contig 18732 bp, 13 predicted proteins | sample TergutLab28metaG_2_FD_97872 | JGI IMG/M metagenome (GOLD analysis project Ga0123354, IMG submission 97872) | Labiotermes labralis P4 segment gut microbial communities from Petit-Saut dam, French Guiana - Lab288 P4 | ecosystem: Host-associated > Arthropoda: Insects > Digestive system > Gut ...
AAAAAAAATATTATTGGAAAAAATTTTAAAAAATAAAAAAAAAAAAAAAAAACCCCCCAATGTAAAGGGGAAAATTTAAAAGGGGACCCCCCCCCGGGGGGGGGGGGGGGGGGTTAGTGGTGGGTCCACCCAGGCAGTAAGGTCCAAGGGTCAGCAAAATAAAAATCTGGAATTCTTTTAGCAAAAGTTGTTTTGCTCTTAACAGATTTCAAATTATTGAGACAAAATACAATTAAATTTAATAAATTATAGATTTTTTCTAAGTTCACAATTTCTGCTAGAGATAGCCATTGTGATGCCTTGCCCTGGGCACCAAAAACCTAGCTACACAATTGCACTTCTCGAGCATTATTGCTAGACCAACCTGCTCACTCTTGCAAACCATCTCATTCAACACCATTGCCAACTCCCATACAATGACTGTAATATCAGGCTGCACCCCAATTTTTTTCGTAACCACTGGCTTGGCAATAACATTTCACACTTACCACGTGCACAACGTCCCAATGACCATGAGCTGCAGCAAGATGCAGTGGTGTATCATCCCCACGGTTGGTGGCATTGATTCGAGCCCCGCGCAGTATTAATAAGTCAACAATCTTTGTATGTCCTTCTTTGGACGACCAGTGCAGTGGGCTGAATCCATGGTCATCCCTGATGATAAAGTTAAAACAAATTTCAGCTTCTTCACGATACCTAAAATAACTACATGGATAAGAGTTCTCCTTGAAAAGCTAACAGTCTCTCATCTAGCAAAGGAATTCACTGCCTTTCATCACAATAATACACTGTGAAGACTGCAAAGTACAAAGCTCCTCTTTTAACAACATTACTAGTTCCACTTACTTCCTCCAAACTAATCACACTCAAAAATTTCAGAATTCCTTATCAACACACACTAAGGAATGGTTTGCCTGGGATATGAACCTGATGTCTGGCTACAAGACAGAGAATCAGCCACATTGCAACACACAGACAGGTCACATAGGCAGTATGGACACACAAATACAGCACACTGCTACAGCATTTCCTATGGACAGAATAGACTCTTAGAAGACTGAACATAACATCTACACTCACTCATATTTAAGCAAATACATTTAAAAAAAAAAAGAACAATTTGCAAAATTTACAATCAGGAGAAAATTAACGTCAACAAATAAGTTCTTGTTAGGACTAACATAAATCATCTACAGTTTAGAATGCATGAGTCAAACACAATTTTCAATTTCATCTTAAACTGTTTGTTGTTAGTAAATAAACATTTAATTTTCATGGGAAGGTTGCTGTATACTATAATTCAACCACATCAGACTCCTAAGAACAAACGTATTATTTCCCTGCCATCAATGTGTTTGTAATTGTTTGCTCATGCACACACTGAACATCACAAAATGCTAAAAACAAACATGTGATTCTGTGCTGCAGTTTTATAACAAAAACCATAAGAGAAATTTGTTGTCAACGTACACGGTAACAGTAACTAATTGGTACTTAACAACACACATGCTGCTTTAAGCTGGTTCCATACTCAGCTACCACACAAAATGGTATATGAGGTAACTGCTAAAAATACACAGTTTCATTCCAAGAAAATTTTGGCACACCTACAAAGTGCAAGGCAAGTAAATCAAAGCCCCACACAAAAACCAAAATGCTGCTATTAGATGAACACCTTATTATAATACAGGCACAGAAAAAAATAAAATTACTCTGAAAAATAAGAAGTGGTTCTATGCCAATTAAGAAACTTCACCGATTTGATATATGAAAACTTCATATATGTGGTACCTGGCAGTGCCGATTTTACTTTTTTTTTTTTTGTACTTACACTATATTTAATATAGTTTTACTCTTACATCTGCATACTTTTAAATATGGTTACACCTTTTACATAACAGTAATAATTGCATTAAATGTAACTGGAACATTTTTGTTGGGGGGGGGATACTGCATGTTCAATATCAAACATAAAATCATCATTATTCCAACAACAAAACACGAAAATGGTGCACAGAAACCCAAACATGTAGTCAATGATACTTATACAGCTTTTAAAAATTATTATGAAAACATCTGTGTTCAGGGAATAATTTTTTGATGGATCTGATACTGTACATAATGCAGTGCAACTAATTGTAAAACAAACACTGCCCACGTCACAAAAAAAAACAATTTAGTCAAATGACGGCTATGAATCCCTATGTTGCTAATCACTTACTGGTAACTAAATTAATTCCACAATACTCCAATCCAAAATTTTCTATGCAAGTGATTTGTCAAAATATATGCCACAGCATCAAAACGCCGTGAAAGGGCACCTTCTGCAGATAGTACATACAACATGCTCAACATGTCCATATTTGGCAACATCTGTTCCTTCCTCTCTGTGTGTACGGTTTGCGACAGGCTAGCCGTACCTATACAAGGCCAACTTACGTCATCGAAGCAAGTTTCCCCACGTCTAAAAATGGGCGTGGCTCACACACTGGAAGCACACTGGTTAAACACATACGGACAAATTACTGTGCAACATGTACATTGTTTTAAAGTGCAATCAATGAAGCAAATTGTCTCGTTACTTATTACTCACCCTTGATTCATGTCATGTTCGGTGTCATCCAGCCACACTCGGACTTGCATTGCATTCCCTTCTCTACACCAATGGAATATATCCTCCATGACCGTTACTCCTCACAAATCACGAAAGTGCGAAATAGTCAATCTTGTGTTCGTCTGTTACGATAATATTCTAAAAATACATTCGCAGAGTCGCGATTACGCTATTGAAAATAGCTGTAACGACAAGTTTGCATTTACGAGGTTACTGGATTGGAGCACTTCCACAAACCATCACATGATACGCAATGCGAAAATAAATACAACTTTCAAAGACTTTGAAAATATTACACAATTTAAAACTGTATAAAAATGAAACTTCTATATGACGAGTAGACACGCATTTTTTAACTTCACACGTATTCTTTCCCTTGCCCGATTCTGGCTTCACGCCATACCAACCACAGACTAGTACCAGCGTACACAGATTACTAACAACCCACTACTGTGATCCATGCTTACTAGCATGATATGGACCTCACGCCCACTACATATTTTATACCAGGACCTCATGCACCGTCCTGTCATCTATCCGCGCATATTCACCAAGTGATGCGTATGGTCAATCTCTGATTTATCTGTAGTCCATGGTTTCCGACACATGGCTGATTGGAATCATGGGTTAATGTAAATCATGCATGGAACAGAGTGCGGTTGGGGTGGTGTTCAACTGTCCTCGTATTCGTAAATTTGACAACTACACATATTTGCCTTCTTTATCACTCCTGGGAACTCGTTCCTGTAGTGCCATAAAGAAAACATTTCCACAAATTTGGGCACTATAAATTTGGAGTTAGCATAATATTGTTTTACTTACAGAATCCATTATCTTTTTTAAACTAATAAAAAACATATTGTTTTGAGAATTTGACAGTGTATTTTCTTCATATAATTTTGCTACAATATTTAGCATAAAATAGTTTGAAAGACATATGAACAGGCATACATGTACAGATAGGCATACCCACAGCGTGGCCAAAACTTGCTTGACAACATTTATGAAACAATGTGAAAATACACAAAGCCAGGTTGTCACTAAACCATTTACACAACATGAGGGAACAATATTTATGTACTTGTGTTTGACATTTGTTCTCTTGGTTATTTTACGGATGCCCTGAAAGTGAAATTCTTCCTGTATGTGCTACATAAAATGAAAGTCTCTATACTGTGTTGCTGCAAATCATTGAAGGTTGTAGAAATCAGAATAACATACATCATACCTTTTGCAAATAAGACTAAAATGTAAAGGTGTCATGTCCATGGAATATGTCCTGCACATTCAATTGTCATGAAACTGTGTCAAAATGGGCACAGAAATTGTAGATAAATGTAATGGTGCATCATATTGACATGTCACGGTACCAATGCTGTGAGACTGCAAATGTGGCATCAAATATCTTGTTTCATCTTGGGGGTGGTAAAAAACGTGCAGTGAATATGGGAAGAACAGACTTGTTGGCACAACTGCAGTGCAACCTAGGGAGCACATAACAGACAAAAAAAAAACAGCAATCCCTGAACAGGCCCTGTGGGTTCCAAGAAGGTGAGGCTCCCATGTTTCTAAACAGTTGGCACATGAAGGTGGTAAGGTTGTCAACCCTATCCATCGGCCACTTTTACCCCCCTTAAGGAAATATTCCTGGTACTTATTTCTGTTACAGTCCGAGTTGACTCCAGGAATACTGCAGCCCAAAGGATTAGGTCAGGAATCAAACCCATGACTTGCCAGCTTGTAGCACAGTGCCTCAATGAACTGCACCACCACATACCCCCCACACAGCCAACACCTATGGATAAACTTGGAAGTGTTTCCTTATATTGTGTAAGCAGCTTCACATCATGACTTTTTTTTATTTTTACAGTATTTCTTGAAACTTGTCAAGTATGTTTTGGCCCATCCAGTATACACATAGTATGGTTCTTAACTGCATACAATAAAGTGTTCTACTCCTAAAATCAAGTCAAGAAGTTCTTATGTACAGTTGCAAGGCTTTGTTAAAGACGTATGGCAACTGAAGAATTACCTGAATACATGATGTAAAAGCAGCAGTGCAGTCTGTAGATGGTGCATGCATGCTGGAGTTACTGCTCATTTTACCCATGATATGAAGCAGATTATGTACTCTCACTGGTAGATTTAAACAGACCATTCCTGCCAACTTATATTTATGGGATAATCTGAAGTTCGTAACTTAAGTGTCAATACATCAGAAAAGCTTTGGCATATCACACAAGTAACTCTGATAACCATGACACATACCTGGAATTCTTGGTATTACAGCAGTCACTCATGCACTTCACTCTAATAAAGGAATATTTTCCACTGCCTGTGTACACCATTTGCAAAATTAGGCTTCTTGATGATTAAAATTGATACATCAATAAATTAATTTCTTAAGTACACAATTTCTCACTTCGTTTCCTTACGTTTCCCATTCTTAGTAATCAAGCGGTTGGGACTATACATTTACACAAACACTTCAATTTCACTTTACACAAACATCATAATCCACATATTTACTGTACATAATTCAGCATCATCCTACATAATATATATATACATACACTTTTTTTTTTTCAAAATCAATATCCTTAGAAGGTTAAAATATCCAAAAACTCAGACACCAAACTCCTTGATCTACATGTTCTCTTCCTTATTATACTTAAGATTAACATCAGCCTGTAACAGGTGGATCCCTTCACCACAGCGCATATTCTGGTTGCAAAGAAAGACAGAGTTCCTAAATATGGAGGGTAGACGTAATACCTTGGGTTGGCGGTTGCAGGAAGCAGACATGGGTTGGTCCTGTAGGCTGGAAGTTGGGTAAAAGTGAACAACTCCACCAGTACAAATGAGTGGCATATCACACAACACTGCCTTTGGCCATTGATTTTGTTAACCATAAAATTAAACAATTAGTTATTAAGTGTCAACTTAGCTTGATAGAATTTGGCTTGGCTGATGTCACAGTCCAATACACAACATTGCAGTGACAAAACACAGCAAGTAAATTTACCATTTTTTTAAATCTACTGAACCACTGCAACTCTCAACAACATAAGCTCAGAACAACTCATAATTATTTCCTTACTGTAATCCACAAGCTGCACTTCCTGTTACAGTCGCAGCTCCTGCAGGTCATGTGCAATTAAGTAGTGTATTACAGTTCTTAAGGAAACCAATATTACATATACTACATGATATTAAAAACTGAAAATGACTTAACAGCAGAATCAAATTCTTCATTGTAGGCATTGAACATGGGACAGCTACATTCTGTTTATGAAATTCTATAACGAGCATGCAGTCCGATTACAAAAACTGCGCATTGTGAACTCATAGGATATCCTGTACTCATTTCCTCTCAGAGAGTAAACATACATGATTGAAAACAATACTGATGCTAGGGCTTACATATTACAGAATTAAGTAAGTTCATGTGTTGCAAAAACCGGCAATTCATTTTATCACAGAGCATTTTTATGCAGTATCACAACACCCAGAACTATCATACACAGGCAATTGCCTTCACACAATTATAAAAACATGACATAAAGAAACATAATTCATGCTCTTAAAACTGTTAATAAAATTATCATCTTATACCTTACTGTATGCTCAAAGGAAAGTGTCTTCTTTTTAAGAGTCAGCTCATTTGGGGCAGGTACTCTTGCAACATTCTGAATTGCTGTATGTATCTTGCTTAGAGTATAAAATTACAAAGGTTCTATATAAAAAACATCTTTTAAGTTAGTTCATTTGTGTACCATTATTTCCATATAAAAATCAGTTCAAAATAGTTTATACCCCAGGATTTAGAGCATTAAGTCACGTTATTTTTGCAAGCATCCTTGAACACTAGCATAACAAGGTTAACAGACACACTGTGCATTGCCTGCATGCAAGAAAAATGGATTTGGAAAGGCCAAGTACGGAAGGAACATCATTACCTCCTATATAAACACAAATGTTATTGAACTATCCACCCTAATTTACTATTATTCAACTATTACATTATTATTATTACTATTATTATCCACCTGTATGGAAGGTATTTACAATTATATACCTGAAACAAACTATGTTCTTAGGGGTTTTTATTACTACTACTACTACTTTGTCTTCTTCTTCCTCTTTTTGGTTTATTTAACATATGTGTCAGTAGTTCATACAGTACAGCACTGAACTGTAAGATAAGTGAATAATGAATTGGCAAGAATGTGTAAATCAGCCACCATGACATAATTTGTGGTATTATCCCAGACATATGCTTGGAGGGGTTCTGAAATCAGAGAAGCCACAAATTCAGGATAGTTCATGTCCTGGCCAAGATTCAAACCAAGCACCTGAATACAAGTCAGAAGCATTACTGCTTGGGCCAGCTTGCCCATCCATGTGGAATATGCAAAGCAATTTATACTTCCTTGAAGAATAAAAAACCAACTAGATGCCACTTGTTATGTTATTGTACTTCTTATAGGCTCAACATGTTTCGGGCATTACTATGCCTAACATCAAGTTGTGCTTAAGCCTGCAACCCAGACAGCACTCCAGCCTAACTGCACCTTACCTCCAACATACAGCAAACCAAGAACGATACGACCAATGTGGTAATCAACATCATAGTCGCAAGCTCCTGATGATGGGCATAGTAATGCCCAAAACATGTTGAGCCTATAAGAAGTACAATAAAATAACAAGTGGCATCTAGTTGGTTTTTTATTCTTCAGTTATCACGATGATGCATGGTCCAATAAACATCAGATTATACTTTCTTGCTTGCACATCACCACGTTAATCCACTCTTCTTGCGTTTGGGCACTTTAGGATATAAACAGATTACAGTGAAACTTGGATTTTTATGTTCCCTGAATCTGTTTTCCTACATTCTAAGCATGTTTTTTTATCAGTCCTACCAAAATGTCCATATGATACATTGTTCTGGAATATACAATACCCAGCTACTCATATATATATTCAACTTGAGCATAAATTGCACTGTTCCTGTTGCTTTGTATACTTTAAACTGGAAATCATAAAAACAAAATTAGTTTAAGTTATAATTTACTGTCTCCTCTATTGTCTCTGTGTACCCTTACTATTCTATGGCTTTAAGGTCATGCCAGCAGAGCAGAGCTATATTTCCTACCAATGCCAAGCTTGTGTGGTTGCAAATGTTCTTTGAGGTACATTATGAAAGACTGCAAATTCTACATATTAAATTCCTGTGTTGGTGCTGAATTTTGATTATACTACAACCTGAAATGGCAAACAGTTTTATTTTATTATGTCATTACAATTTATTGTATCCACTGCATGTTTCATGCTCTTATTCAGTCACTGTGGTAGCATTGCTTTGTGAATATATTGTGAATGAAACCAGCAAACAGTTTTTATTGAGCTTATGTTTTATTCATTTTTCACTACAGTGAGAGAACAAAAGGAGAGGAAAGCAATCTCTGTTGAAGAAAAACTGGATATTCCAGCCCAAATACACGTTAATAGGTGAAAACATGTTGCACTTGCTGCCACATTTAGAATTGTGCACTGGCAATGAACACTCTTGTTAAAACAGGAAAGACTGGAGTGTTATGCACTATGTGGCAGATTCTCTGGTCAAAAGGGGGGTCTCAGTCACTAGCTCCAGAATTGCACGGTTTGTTGGTCAGGTGGCCAGTAGTACGATAATCAGTGGTATACTACTGAGAGAAAAGGCTCTACACTTCACCACAAGGTTGGACATCGAGGATTTGAAAGCCTCTAATAGGTGGATTGGCAGTTTCAAGCAGCAACACAGTGTTGTTTACAAAACTGTACTGGGAGAGTGCAACAGTGTAGACTTCTGAACTGTGGAGGAATGGCGAATGGAAGAGTTACTCAAAATTAATGAAGGTTATGATTGTAAGGACATTTATAATGCTGATGAGAGTGGAATGTTCTTCAGGCCTCTACCAAACACAATGCCTAGTTTAAAAGCGGAATCCTTCAATGGCAGGAGGAATTACATAGAAAGGAAAATGGTTCTGTTAGCCTGCAATCCAACAAGAATAAAAAACTCCCACCATTAGTTGCTGCCAACAGTGAAAGCAATCTGCACTCTAAACATGTCAGAAAGTTTCCCAAAATACATGTAGTAAACAGAAAAAGGATGGATTGCATAGACCATCTTTACCAACTACTTACAGACAGCAGAAGCCAAAATGAGGTCCTAAAACAAAACAACTTTACTTTTCATGGATAAGCACACTGCTCATCCTCAACACACAAGTGACCAAAATAATGTGAAAGTTGTTTTTCCCAAAACTGCATCAGTATCCTCCAGCCACATTAACACAGGGATAATCTGGTCACATAAGCATTACTACAACAAGCAACTTGCAAGATATACTGTTTCTTTCATTTATCACAAGTTGCTTCATGATGCAACGCTCATGAAGTTAACTGTTGTGGATGCAATACATTTCACTGCAAAATCATGGTGCTCTGTCACACATTAAAACAATGAACTGTTGATTTAATGTAAATCAAACAAATGATGGTGAAGATGCAACAGAATATGGCACACCCAAAGATGACTGCAGGCAGCTAAAAGTACATTATTTCAAGAATAAGAATCCCGTAATTTTGATGTAACATGTGATGTGGAGACCTCAGAACAAATTATGAATGAAAATTTTAAATCTGATGTGTCTGAAGGGGAGAAACAAAGGTGACAGTGAGAAAAAGAGAACCTTCAGGAACATTCTTGTCAGCACTGCAGGCCACAGACACCAAGGAAATACCTTATAAACTTTGATGTTTATGATAGCACAGTGCCTGCCCTCAGTGGGTGAAAATGAGGTGTACAGAAAGTAAAGAAGCAGCAAGTTCCTTTAGTGGACAACTGGAGGAATGAACTAGACTACATTCTTAATGAATTACAGTAATAATTTAGCGCATTTAATTTCAACAACTACATAAATTTTAATTTTCTTGACTTTACATTTTCTTTGATTGTACACTCTTTTTAAGTGGTCCCTTCAGAAATGCAAAATCCAAGTTTCACTTTACAAAGATGGAAAATCATGACTAGAATCATGCAAGATGACATCAAAGCTAGCACTAAGTGTTGACTTGACTCTTGGTATTCCTACCACTGCTGGTAGTAGCAGAAGAGGTCTGTCTAGCATTAGCTTCAAGGTATGCCAAACGTTTTCTTCTAACATCTTCTGCATCAACATGGCTGGTTGTACACCTTGATTCATTGACAGTGTCACTTGAGCTCCTCTGATTACAGTTTCCACAGCCACTGGAACTGTCAGCTTCAGATCCCACATGGCTACTTGAACTGAATGGATCACAGCCTAAAATGCAAGTCATATGCTAAGTCAATCACCACATCACTGAAATTTAATGATATTCTACAGAAAACTTTAGTATGAAGTATAAAGATTAGGATAATTATTAAAGTTACATGCTACAGATGAGGACCGCAGTAGCACAGTGGTTAAGGTGCTGTGCTACAAATCGGAAAGTCGCTGGTTCGATCCCAGCTGGTGTCAGTGGATTTTTCATTGACTCAGCCTCTAACAGAAATGAGTACCAGGAGTATTTCCTGGGGGTAAAGGCGGCCGGTGCGTAAGGCTTACCTTACCATCATCCTCTGCCGTTGTCACAAAATCTGGGAACCATAACTTTCTGGAACCCTCTGGGCCTGTCAGGCCTGTAACGGGACTGCTTTACATGCTACAGTTGCAAACATTTGGTATTTCATTTGAAATGTTAGAAATCAAGCTGAATATATGATTTGATGATTTTCTGCAATGTTGCTGAAAACTGCATGATAAAATGTAATTTAACTTACAAAAGAGGTAGCCAAAATCAAAAGAAGTTCTGAGAACAATTTCTGATACAGACAGGCAAGCAAAATTTAATATGTATTACAGAACAGTGACCTTAGAGGGAAATTTGTGATTGTATTAATTTTTAACAATTGAAAGCTGTCAAACACAGCCTCAAAGCAATTGCTATAACTGGTAATTTTCAAAAAGACCCCACAAATCTGACTTGTTTATCCCCCCCCCCCCCCTTCTGCCCATGATACAGTTACTAGATCTTGAAGCATAATTCATCACAAACAAAGGCAGAGTAATCAAAGGGTCATGAAAATGCTACAAAATGGTATCAGAACTATTTATACACGGCAGTACATAACAAAGAACAAACTAACAAGACAGAGTATGTTCTTAGTGATGGCATGCCCTGTATTTTCCTCTGGATGTTCTTTTAGTGAAGTAACACTGATGCCTCTTATAAGCCACAATTAAATTATACAGGAATAAAGCACAAATAAGTAAGTAAAACAATAAGCCAGCAAACCAGTTACAAGATCTATTAAATAATTCTAGAAGTTTTGCCAATTAAAATCCCTTGTAACAGTGACAAAAGAAGGTTCAGAGTGAACTGGGAAAAGCATAAATTCAAGAAATGATTACTATTACACATATATGAACTACTTTTTTGCCCTCCGTTTTGTACGGCAACAAGAACACAGATAAGCACAACATAAACACAACGTTAAGAAAATTATTCACATCCTACAAACACAAAACATGGTAAACAAAGAAAATTATATAACATGCAATGCCATCATTTTTCCTTAGGGGTGTCAGGATACAGGGGTAAGATGTTACACAGGGTTAAGAAATGTATCTCTAATGGAAAAAAGCACAACACACAGAGAACGTTAATGTAGAATCTCCTGAGAGACTGAAATAGACATTTAGCTGAATTGGCTCAGGGCCAGATCCAGTGGTGGGATGTGGTAATGAAGCACTGGATTCTAATACCAGGCAATTCATTTAAGTACTTATTGGAGTAGTCTGTCAAAACAAGAACAAGGTACTGCTGTGCCCACAGAAAATACTGAAAATACAAGCTTTTAAATTTTAAATGTCACCTTCTGTGATGACTGTTCGGTGCATTACAATCTTCTTTCTTTACTAACTTTTAAAACTGGAACTTGGAAGGGGAGGGAAGATAATTTTCACTGTTTTTTGCATCTTAGGCACATGCTTCACTTATTTTATTCTTGTCTCAGCTCTGCATGTGGAAACATCACAGTGTATTTCTGAATAACAAGTGACATGTAACTTACATTCAAGACTCATCTTCAGAGCCTTCTCAAAATCTAGGTCATCCTGTTCTGTGGCTGGACTGGCACCCTGAGGATTTAATCTTAGAGCTTTTTGCAATCCAGTTTCTTCATCATTCTTGTTACTTATCAGAGAAGTTGAGGTTGAATGAACTTGCTCATGACCTTTGAGACTAAGGCATAAAGCTTTCTGTAAGTCAAGATCATCTCGAGCAACCTTACTTTCATCTGATGTAGTGCCTGAATTTCCCATGCTGAGTGAGATGGCCACTTGCCAGGATGCATCCTGCTCTGGCTCTACCTCCTCTTGGCTATCTTGTGGACCCAAACTCAATTTTAGAGCCCGCTGTAAATCTTCTTCTGAGCTTGTAACATGGTTAGACACCATACTGCTCACATTCTGACCTTTTATTGGTGCCAAAGACTGTGGTTTCACACTCTGAACTGCTGGTACCAATGTTAGTAAGGCATCTGCTTCACATTCAGGGAATGAACCAAATACTACAAAGATAGAGTAACCTGAAAAAAATAAAACATTCATATATGAAGCAGTCATCTTTGACATACTGTTAGCTGTTTCACTTGTCAAGACACTGCCCACATTTTATGGAACCCAGTCATAATCATTTCATAAAGGCCCATCAGTGGACCCTATTCTGGCTGAATCCAGTCCACATCTTCACAGTCTATTGTTTACATTCCATTTTCCTATTAACCTATCCATGCATACATCTCTGAAGTGGTTTCTTCTCTTCCCAATTAAAAGTCTGTACACCTATCTCAATGCCCTGTGTATGCTATATGTTCTGCCCAACTCATCCTCCAAGCTTTGGTCAACAAAGAAACAACATACAATGTTATTCAATATCCTAAACTAAGGACAGACACAGCCATTTGGATGGCAAGCGTCAGTCAGAATGTGGTCAGCTAAAACAAAATCATGGGTGAAAGCCCTTATCTGGAATGGAACCATATGACAATGCCTCATTAAATCCATGCAAAACTAACACCAGCTAATATCTTCAGGTTTTAAACCAAATATATACCAAGAATTAGATCCTTTTCATTACTGTTAATGCCTTATTTATGTAAACTAATAAATATAAATTCATGAACTTATTTAGTTACATACACATATTTTATCACAATATCTCATTTTCTCTCCAAAAGCAAGTATTTAATTTTATTAGTTGTAAAATACATCCCAATCCACACACACATACACATATTATATACATGACTAGGAATAAACCTTTCTTTCAACATTGACAGTATCTTGTCATTGGATGTTAATCAAAGTACACAAACTATTGTATTTTTATTATGCATGTTTTAAAACATGACTTAAAATATTTTCCCATCTTCATAAAATCTTGTTTTATGATACACATAGCATGTAATATCTTCATACAGAAACAGAACTTTATCAAATTACATTCCTCTATTGTAAATCTGTGATGAAGTTTCGGCAAAGTGGGAGATGGCTCATGAAAGTCTAAATGTGTCAACGAGAAGTGGAGGTTCAAAACCTATGCCATGTCTGTCTCCAGGCTTTATGCCATTGCTTTCACCCATGAGAATGGATTTGTGTGTGGGGGGGGAAGGAAAAAGTGTTCTTGGAACTGCAAATTGTTTCCATACACCATTTTATTTTGAGCAAACAACAAGATATGCAGTTGAAGCTGTAACTGCAGATGTTCTTTGCCAGGTATGGTAAGACCTGGAGAATGGAAAGTGATGAACTAGACTTTACTGATAGTGCAGGTAAGCTTCCATAATTTATCTTTCATTTTCTAACACTAACCATTACTAAACAGCAAAACTTTAAAATGACACACATTCACACACACTGTATTTATTAAATCAAAGGCTATACACACACACAGTACTTTTCAAATCAAAGGCTACCAATTTGATCTAAAACATTTTGCAACCCAAATGATATTTACAAAAATTATATTGGAAATGGACAACAATGTCACAGGGTCAAACATACAATCACACTCTGATTTTGAGGTCATTTGAATGCAAATGTTCGGATGAAGAAGGCTTCTCGCATACAGTGCAACTGTTAAAGACAATGGATGATGAAAAGCAAAGGTAATAAATGCACCAAAAGATACACACATTAGATTGTGTGGTAATGGGAACTATGCAAAGTGCAAACAAGCTAACTACTGAAACATTAGGAAAAAAACAAAAATTGTTTGGAACCATTACCTTCCTGCTGTAGTTGTGCCAAGAACATGGCCAGATAAGTATCACTTATTAGTTCTGGTCCTGTCAGCAAAGAATTCAAGTTGAACCACTGTCGGCCAAGGCGCCGAATTGTAAACCAATGATCTCGGTAGTTGCAAATGAAAGCCTGCATTACTCTGCAAAGTGAAGTTTGATGAAGATGATACTACAACTACCAAACTAACAGAAACATAAACTTTTGATTTAACATATTCTATGATAGCAACAAGAAAAGAAGGAAAAAAGATAGGAAATCTCAAATTGGAATAGCATGCACCACATTAAAATCTTAAAAAAAGGCACAGTGGGCCTTAACAGAAATAAAACAAGTAAATTTAACATTAAATAAACATGAGCAACATTAAATCATGCACGATAATTGAAAATTATTTTAATATTTTATTAATGGTAATGAGAGTATTATTCCATTAATGTTAAAACTGGACCAAGCATCAACATCAATGATGTAAAAGCTGGTGTTTGCAATTACTCACTCTGGACACTGCTGTGCTTCCAAAGCTCTCGGTTCAGTACTATTGTAGGGTATCAACTCCAAACCCCAAACTTCAAGAGCACTGCTGATAACTTGTACTGAAAAATATCCACTGTCATCATAATTCCCAGATGGTTGCTGCAACAATTGGAGATGACAGGCATATTCCTACTCACTACAATGCAACAGTCAATAGCCAAAGAATTCCTTAACCTAATTACTATACAAAGAAAAATGTGATACAGTAAAAATGCTGCAATTGGGTTACTGAGAAGTTCCAAACCATCTGCCACAAAATGAGCAAACAGTACCAATAATGGAAGATTACAACACACACACACACACACACACTCTCTCTCTCTCTCTCAATAATACAGTTGGTACACACAAATTCCACTACTACTTTTCAGTGATTCTACAAGCCAAACTGGGTCTTGACATCCCTGCCTGTATGACCACTGGCATACACAAGGCAAGTACACACGCATGAGCGTTCAACAAACCACAGCTAATGAGGAAATTGGTACATGACAAAGAATCACAATTATAGAGGCCACATACATCAAATCCTCACGGTTCACAAGAGTTAGGTTTTTGGAAAATCCTGTAAATGGTGAAATCATTGCACTCTTACATTTAACCATTATACATTGCTGCAATTCATTTGGGATGGCTTCAATATACTGCCAAATTCAATGTTTTAGGACAGAGATGCTGGCAGGACATGTCCAATACACTTTGACATTCACGGAGCTCCGGCCAAACATTCTAACCTTCAGCAAGCTCCACAGGATAAAATCTGCTTATGAAATTTTCAGTTAGTGCGGAGACCAAGTAATGTCTCCACACCAAACATAACTGCATCACTCAGCACTGACAGTACTCCAGTGGACAGCTCAGTGGGATTTATTTGACATGAAGGCTGGGTTGGTTCAAGGGAGAGCTGTGGCTGTGAAGTTGTTCATTAAAACAAATCCAATTACAGCAATGTAGGTGGTTTCCAACAGCAGTTTGTTTGTCCCTACTCATAATACAGATACTGTGGGTATCAAAATGGTATGAAGAAAGATCAGCAAGGGTCTGGAACCAATACAATGCCCAGTCTTGTTCATATGCCTGAAAATACAAATAAAGTAGAAAAGATCACGCTGCAAAATCCACATCAATCGGCTTGCCAACATGACCTGGCCCTTGTTATAAATGAGAGGATTGTTTACCAAATGTCACATTGCGATCTGCATATCAGTCATTCAAAACTCAGATTATGCAGAAGAGAATGGGACAAAGCGTATCATGCACAGTTTTGTAACCAATCCATGAGCTTGATGAAAGAATATGTTGGCAGTGACAGTGTGGTGTGTGATTATTCTGACATTATTGACCTTTAATTCTTTGAGGATGATGCACACCATGTTTTGATTGTCAGTGTTGAGCCAGATAAAGTTCTGCTGGAAAATTTCCTGTCTAATGAACTGAATCATCATGGCCCTGCCCACACTGCATGAGTAAGTAAGGAAGTTCTTCACAATATGTTTCCATAGTTACATATTTCTCAATACGGAGACATCAACTGGCCTATTCACTCATCTAATCTTTCATCAACAGATTTTTTCTTGTGGGGTTACCTGAAAACCAAAGTGCATGAGACACAACCTGCCAGTACACCTGACTTGAAACAGAAAATTTGGCAGAAAGTGAAACACTGTTGCAATTGCTACTTCATTTTTAAAAACATCATGTATTTGTGCCCCTTCCTATATAACTATTAACATTTTTCAATATGGTTAATTTTTAATTAATAAAGGAGAAAAAAAGGCCATATTTCTATTTCACAAATTAGCTTTGTTAAGATATTTACAACTTGGTGAAGTGAAATATGTGTCCTGTAGTTTAGCCCTTAAAAACCTTGATTAGTATTTAAATTTCAGCGTGTGGTTTATGAAAAACATGAGTATTATTTGAAGAGGAATAGACAACCTTATGAAATAAAGGCATTTTTTGAGAAATAAAAAAAGATTATGAAGCATGTCTTAAAATTGCAGAAAATTTTTTTGTTGCCTAAATATATATAGTGAATTTCTAGGGATGTTTTCTTTACATGTGTTCATGTATGCAAACAAAGGTTGTTTAAATTTTAAATCTTTCAATTACACATTTGAATCAGTAACAAACAAAAATGATGCTCTATAAAACCAGCAACGTCATGAATCATTGACACGAAAAATGTGTGAATGAAGGGGTGCTGATAAGTCTTGACTACCACCATTTCCTCCACTCCTAGAAAAATGACACCTATGTCACATGACAGTAGTTACTTTTAATTGATGTGGTTTTAAATTTTATCCGTGTTGGTTATTTACAGCTTTTGTTTTTCAGATCTGAGCTGAAGATGGTAGACCCCAATGTAGAATTTATAACAAAAGAAAGCAGAGTGGTGATGAAATTCCAGTTCCTCAAAGAGATGAGAACGAAAGAAATTTATGATGAGACGTCAGTTACATAAGGCAATAAAGTTCTTCCTGCTTGACAGTTAAAAACTGGGTTGCTAGATTTAAGACAGGACATTTCAATACTGAGATGAAGACTGTCTAGGAAGGCCACTTGTGGTTACTGTCCCTGAAAATGTGGATGCTATTCATGGCATGATCTTGGAAGAACGAAGAATTTCAGCCAAAAAGATGGCAGAGACTCCATAGATATCTCAGGAACATGTAAAGTTCATTAGCCATGATGAGTTGGACATGAGGAAGCTGGCTGTCAAATGGATGCCAAAATGTCTGAATGTGAATCAGAAATGTGATCGTGTTTTGGCTTCACAAGCAATTCTTGAGCACTTCAGATAGAACACAGCTGGTTTCTTGCCTCCATTTGTGACAATGGATGAAACATGGATACATTTTTATGATCCAGAGACAAAAGAACAATCTAAGGGGTGGAGACACAGAAGTTCACCTCATCTAAAATAGTTTTGAAAACTTTTTTGAAAGTCAGCCTCCAAGGTGATGATATCTGTTTTCTGGAACAAAGATAGGATATTGCTAGTTGACTATTTCAAAGAAGGTGCAACAATCACAGCAAGCTACTACACATCTCTCTTGGACAAAATGAAGCAGGCACTGCACCCCAAATGGTGAGGGAAGCTGTGAAAAGGTGTGTTGTTTCTCCAGGACAATGCCTCCTCACACACGGTTGCCATCACACACCAGAAGTTGGCTGATCTGCACTGTGAAGTGATGAAATACCCTACCTTTTTAGCTATCTGGCCCCTTCAGACTACCAATTGTTCCCAAACTTTGAAAAACATCTGCAGGGGACAAAATTTTTGACCACTGAGGATGCCATGTCTGCAGTCTATGAATGGTTTGCAGCCCAACCTTCAGCATTTTACCTAGGTAGTTTAGAGAAGCTAGAGCAGAAGAGTAAGAAGTGTGTTCAACTCAAGGTGGAGTATACTGAACAAAGTATGTGTGTCAAAATCTGTAGCTCATTGTCTCTCACAAAGACTTATCAGCATTCCCTCATACTTTGAAATAGAGTCTATCTTTCCATTCCAGTCTGTGTTCAGTAACATTTACATGTGAAATATACATTTTATTGTCATACCAACATTTACAATCATTTATAAATATGCAGAAAGTAGTTCCATAAAATACGGGCAATAAACAATGACACACATTATGCCTTGTGCATGACACACATGTCAAAAGTTGTTGGTTGACATATGATACAGCAAAGTGGAATCAGAGGAAGTATATTAGGAACAGTATCAGGAAAGTGTACATCAAGTCACTGTAAAAGTTCAAGAAAGTGCAACATCCATGTGCTAAGGAATGTCAAATCATGTTCAACTAAAACCTGCTGTAATAGATAGGGTAAAGTACTGTAACATAAGATGGGAGCGAGAGACCTTATCTGAGTGGAAAATGTAACTTGAAATAGAGTTATGTTAATTGCAGTTCCTCCTTCTAGGAACACCTTTAGTACAATATGCAGAATCAATTCCTCATAAACACCTGATGCACAGGGCTGAATTCCAGTCTTAGGTTCAATCTCTATGAAATTTTCCAGGCCCATAGAAAAGAGAGGCTTTCCTCAACTCAAAGTTCATGCATGGTAACTAACCAAGCCCAGCCTCATTACAGACTCACAGATAAGGCCAGAGGCACACTGTTGTTGCAGATGACAAACTGCATAGGAACAAAATCATTGCACTGGATCTGAAATCTACACTTGTATATTAATATT